>Ga0256404_1003518_pt1 | contig 31699 bp, 26 predicted proteins | sample RumenRJG_01DNA_FD_185990 | JGI IMG/M metagenome (GOLD analysis project Ga0256404, IMG submission 185990) | Bovine rumen microbial communities from Lethbridge, Alberta, Canada - RJG_01 | ecosystem: Host-associated > Mammals > Digestive system > Stomach > Rumen | place: Canada: Alberta | collected...
GAGATTGGAGCCGTGTGCCCTGAATTTGTTGGTGCTTGCATTGAAGCTTCCGTTGTCAACACCCCGTATTGCGAACCTCTTTGGCAAGAGATAGAACAGCTGGGGAATCGCTTCCGCCAGGAGCTGACCACGGAGACATTGAAGGATATGACCAGTATTGCTGCAACTCGACGAATCTATAAGGCTTGCGGTAAGGATCCTTCTCGCTACCGTCCAGCCTCCGAGGCACTCATCCGCCGTCTGCTCCAAGGAAAGGAACTGTATCAGCGTGACACCCTGGTCGACTTGGTTAACCTGGCATCCATTGCCTACGGCTACAGCATTGGCGGTTTTGATGCCGACAGGTTTGTGGGCGACACGCTGACATTGGGCATCGGGCGCGAAGGTGAGCCCTATGAAGGTATCGGACGCGGGCTAATAAACATCCACGGACTGCCCGTCTATCGTGATGCTTTAGGTGGCGTAGGCACCCCGACCAGCGATCATGAGCGCACCAAGATGACGATAGACACACGGCATCTAGTAGTGCTCATCAACGGCTACGATGGCAACAAACAGCGTGTAGAGGAGAATGCGCAGTACATTCAAGAACTGCTACGCAAATATGCTCAGAGTGACGGCGGACAGTATCATATGTATTAACCTATAGGGATATGGACATCAAAGAAACACTTAATCAGACCGACCGTTTCGCTGCTGCTACAGGCTGTCGTATCACAGAGGCTGACAACCATCATGCTGTGACGGTGATGACGGTCACCAAAGACCACCTGAACGGCGGCAATGTATGCCAAGGAGGTGCGCTGTTTACCTTGGCAGACCTGGCTATTGCGGCACTGATGAACCATGCCGGTCAACTCACTTTCGGCATCAGCAATTCCATCATGTTCGTTGCCAGTGCTCATGAAGGCGACACGCTACGAGCCGAAGCCGTATTCGTGTCGGACCATCATAAGATTCCATCGGTAGAAGTACGCGTAGAAAACCAGGACGGCGTCCTGATTTGCCACATCACCGGAATGGGATACCGCAAATCGACGCCGCTTCCTGATACTTTGTAAAGGCAACGAGCGCAGGTGGATAAGAAAAACAGGGAGAAATTTGGTTATTTGACGGATTTGCAGTACTTTTGCAGAAACATTTTTTGAAGAACTTATGAAGTATTACAGCACAAATGGAAAAGCTCCGCTTGCCAGTCTGGAGAAAGCGGTGGTGAAAGGACTAGCAGAAGACCGTGGACTCTATATGCCGGAACGTATCGAGAAGATGCCGAAGGCTTTCTTCGAGGATATCAGCAGCATGTCGTTCCAGGACATCGCCTATAACGTGGCCAGCAACTTCTTCGGTGAGGATGTTGACGAGGATGCACTACAAGACATTGTCTATGACACGTTGAGCTTCGACTGTCCGGTGGTCAAGGTGACGGATAACATCTACTCGCTGGAACTGTTTCACGGCCCTACCCTCGCCTTCAAGGATGTGGGTGCGCGCTTTATGGCCCGTCTGTTGGGATATTTCATAGGGAAATCAGGGAAGTCGGGATTGGTGAACGTGCTCGTTGCCACCAGCGGCGACACGGGCTCGGCTGTCGCTAACGGATTCCTGGGTGTTGATGGTATCCACGTTTACGTGCTCTACCCGAAAGGCAAGGTTAGCCCCATCCAGGAGTGTCAATTCACGACGTTGGGCCAGAACATCACGGCTATCGAGGTGGACGGCGTATTCGACGACTGTCAGGCACTGGTGAAGTCGGCATTCATGGACGACGAGTTGAACAAGCACATGAAGCTGACCTCAGCCAACTCCATCAACGTAGCCCGCTTCCTGCCCCAGTCCTTTTATTATTTTAACGCGTACGCCCGCATGAAGGAGCAACTGAACGGCAACCAACTCGTGATGTGCGTGCCCTCAGGCAACTTCGGCAATATCTGCTCAGCGCTGTTCGGTCATGAGATGGGGCTGCCCATCGACCGCTTCATAGCCGCCAACAACGCCAACGACGTTTTCTACAACTACCTGCAGACCGGTCAGTACAACCCGAAGCCGAGTGTGCAGACACTGGCTAACGCAATGGACGTAGGCGACCCTTCAAATTTTGCACGTATATACGACCTCTACGGCAAGTCACACGCACGCATCAGCCGACTGATCAGTGGTGCTACCTATAGCGACGAACAAATAGCCGAAACGATGCGCCAATGCTATAACGAAACGGGCTATATACTTGATCCTCACGGTGCTTGCGGCTATCGCGCGCTAAAAGAGGGACTGCGTGAAGGTGAAATCGGCGTGTTCTGCGAGACCGCCCATCCCGCCAAGTTCAAGGAGAAAGTAGATGCCATCCTGGGAACCGACATCGAGATACCAGCCCGTCTGCGTGCCTTCATGGACGGTGAGAAGCAAAGTGTGGAGATGAGCAAGGACTTTGCCGACTTCAAGCAATACCTGATGCATCAATAATAGGGATATTTGCAAACGTTAACGTAATATTTCAATATAAAATAGAACATATTTCAAAAATAATCACTAACTTTGCAGCATATTAAAAACAAACTATTACAAAAATACAAGTAAAATGTTGAAACCGTTAAACAAAAATTTCGCTCCGAAGAGCGTGATGCCTGAAAAGGTGATTCAGTTTGGTGAGGGTAACTTCCTCCGTGCGTTTGTTGATTGGATTATCTGGAACATGGACCAGAAGACCAATTTCAATGGATCAGTAGTAGTTGTACAGCCCATTGACAAGGGTATGGTAGAATGGCTGAACGGCCAGGACTGCCTGTATCATGTCAACCTGCAGGGACGTGAAAACGGCAAGCCCGTGAACACGCTTGAGCGCATTGACGTCATCAGCCGCGCACTGAACCCCTATTCTCAGAATGATGCCTTCATGGCACTGGCCGACCAGCCAGAGATTCGTTTCGTTATCTCAAACACCACGGAGGCTGGTATCGCCTTCGATCCCGCCTGCAAACTCGAGGACAAGCCCGCTTCAAGCTACCCTGGTAAGCTCGTGCAGCTGCTGTATCGTCGCTGGCAGACTTTCAACGGTGACCCCACGAAGGGACTTATCATTTTCCCATGCGAGTTGATTTTCCTCAACGGCCACGTGCTGAAGGATTGCATCAATAAGTACATCGAACTGTGGCAGTTGCCCGCAGACTTCAAGAAGTGGTTCGACGAGTGCTGCGGTGTATATGCTACATTGGTAGACCGTATCGTACCGGGCTTCCCCCGCAAAGAGATTGCAGAGATTCAGGAGAAGGTGGGCTATCGCGACAACCTCGTCGTACAGGCCGAGAACTTCCACCTCTGGGTCATCGAGGCACCTAAGGAAGTTGCCAAGGAATTCCCTGCAGACAAAGCCGGACTGCACGTACTGTTCGTACCTTCAGAGGAACCCTACCACAAGCGTAAGGTTACCCTGCTGAATGGCCCGCACACCGTACTGTCGCCCGTTGCCTTCCTAAGTGGAGTTAACATCGTTCGCGACGCCTGCAACCATGAGGTTATCTCAAAATACATCCACAAGGTACAGTTTGAGGAGTTGATGCAGACCCTCGACCTGCCAATGGATGAGCTGGAGAAGTTTGCCGGCGACGTACTGGAGCGCTTCGACAACCCATTCGTAGACCACCAGGTAACGAGCATCATGCTCAACTCATTCCCCAAGTTCCAGGCTCGCGACCTGCCCGGCGTGAAGACCTATTTGGAGCGCAAGGGCGAGCTGCCTAAGGGTCTGGTATTCGGTCTGGCTGCCATCATCACCTACTACAAGGGTGGCAAGCGTGCCGACGGTGTGGAGATTGTCCCCAACGACGACCAGAAGATTATGGATCTGCTGAAAGACCTGTGGGCTACCGGCGATACGCAGAAGGTGGCAGACGGTGTTCTGGGCGCAGAATTCATCTGGCAGGAAGACCTGAACAAGATTCAGGGACTGAACGCTATGGTTAAGCAGTTCCTCGACATTATCCAGGAGAAGGGAATGTTGGAGGCCGTCAAGACCATTCTTTAAAATGATATAATCATCAGGCAGGGGAAGTGCAGCGTTGTACTTCCCCTGTTTTTTTTAATATAAAATGTTTCATTTATTTCGCTTTTCGTTACTTTACATTAAAATATCATGAAAAACGACTGCAATAAGGTTTTTTTTTTGTACATTTGCAAGTGCAATTCAAAATAGGACTTTATAGGACTAACATACTTTATTAATTATTTAATTATGACTAACGACAACAAAATCATGAACAAGGCAGCGGACAACATCCGAATCCTTGCTGCCTCAATGGTTGAGAAGGCTAAGTCTGGACACCCCGGTGGTGCTATGGGCGGAGCTGATTTCATTAACACCCTGTACAGCGAATTCCTGGTGTACGACCCTGAGAACCCTGCATGGGAAGGACGCGACCGTTTCTTCCTGGATCCTGGCCACATGGCTCCAATGCTCTATAGCCAGCTAGCCCTCATAGGCAAATTCACACTCGAAGACCTGAAGAACCTGCGCCAGTGGGGATCAGTAACTCCTGGCCACCCTGAGCGCGAGATCGAACGCGGCATCGAGAATACCTCTGGTCCTCTTGGACAAGGTCATACCTTCGCTGTAGGTGCCGCTATTGCAGCCAAATTCCTGAAGGCTCGTCTGGGCAACATAATGAACCAGACCATTTATGCATACATCTCTGACGGTGGCGTACAAGAGGAGATCTCACAAGGCGCAGGCCGTATTGCCGGTAACCTGGGACTTGATAACCTCATCATGTTCTATGATGCCAACGATATCCAGCTATCTACCAAGACAGAGGTCGTGACCAGCGAGGATACTGCCAAGAAATACGAGGCATGGGGATGGTATGTACAGAAGATTGACGGTAACGACGTCGATCAGATTCGTGAAGCCATCAAGAATGCCCAAAAGGAAACCGAGCGTCCCAGCCTGATTATAGGTCACTGCGTGATGGGTAAGGGTGCACGCAAGGCTGACAACAGTTCTTACGAGAGCAATTGCGCTACCCACGGAGCACCACTCGGTGGAGACGCTTACATCAACACCATGAAGAACCTGGGTGCAGATCCCGAGAATCCGTTCCAGATTTTCCCCGAGGTACAGGAGCTCTATGCTAAGCGCCGCGAGGAACTGAAACAGATCGTAGCCCAGCGCTATGCCGAGAAGGCTGAGTGGGCCAAGGGTCATCCCGTACAGGCCAAGCAGCTGGAGGAATGGTTCAGCGGCAAGGCTCCAAAGATTGACTGGAGCAAGGTTGAACAGAAAGCAGGTTCGGCAACCCGTAGCGCCTCTGCTGCCGTTCTCGGTCAGCTGGCTGAACAGGTGCCCAACATGATTTGTGCTTCTGCCGACCTCTCTAACTCTGACAATACCAATGGATTCCTGAAGAAGACCAAGGACCTCGTTCGTGGTGACTTCAGCGGAGCTTTCTTCGAGGCCGGTGTTGCCGAACTTACGATGGCTTGCTGCTGTATCGGTATGGCTCTGCACGGTGGCGTTATCCCCGCTTGCGGAACCTTCTTCGTATTCTCTGACTACATGAAGCCCGCCGTTCGTATGGCTGCCCTGATGGAGTTGCCCGTGAAGTTCATCTGGACCCACGACGCCTTCCGCGTAGGTGAGGACGGTCCTACTCACGAGCCCGTTGAGCAGGAAGCTCAGATCCGCCTAATGGAGAAGCTGAAGAATCATCACGGAAAGAACTCAGTATTGGTTGTTCGTCCTGCCGACGCCGAGGAAACCACCGTTTGCTGGCGCATGGCTATGGAGAACGTCAACACACCTACCGCTCTCATCTTCTCTCGTCAGAACATCGAGATGCTGCCTGAGGGTAACGACTACAACCAGGCAGAAAAGGGTGCTTATGTCGTAGCCGGCTCTGACGAGAACTACGACGTTATCCTGTTGGCTTCGGGTTCTGAGGTTTCCACGCTGGAGGCTGGTGCCAAGCTGTTGCGCGAAGATGGCGTGAAGGTACGCATCGTCAGCGTTCCTTCTGAGGGCCTGTTCCGCAGTCAGTCGAAGGAGTATCAGCAGAGCGTATTGCCCGCTGGTAAGAAGAAGTTCGGTCTGACAGCCGGTCTGCCCGTCAACTTGGAAGGTCTGGTAGGTGCCGACGGTACTGTGTGGGGCTTGGAGAGCTTCGGTTTCTCCGCTCCTTACAAGGTGCTCGACGAGAAGCTTGGCTTCACTGGTCAGAATGTTTATGAACAAGTAAAAAAATTATTAGCATGATGGATATTAAGACCGTAGGAGTAGCCTGTGACCACGCAGGCTACCCTCTTAAGAAATATGTGCTCCAGTATCTAGAAGAGCACGGGTATCCCTACAAGGACTATGGCACTTGGAGTGATGCCTCTGTCGACTATCCCGACTTCGGCCATGCATTGGCTGAAGGCATCGAGAGTGGCGAGGTATATCCCGGTATCGGTATCTGCGGTTCAGGCGAGGGCATCAGCATCACGCTGAACAAGCATCAGGGTGTGCGCGCTGGACTGGCTTGGTGCACTGAGATTGCCCACCTGATTCGTCAGCACAACGATGCTAACGTACTGGTTATGCCCGGCCGTTTCATCGACAACAACACGGCAAAGCAAATCATGGACGAGTTCTTCAAGACTAGCTTCGAAGGCGGACGCCACCAGAAGCGTGTCGAGAAGATTCCCCTACAAAAGTAACTTCAAACGTCTTTGAATAAGATGAACTATCGACTGGCATCGATATTACTGGCGATGCTATGGATAACAACCGTCCGAGCTCAGGAACTGCAAGTGAAGATTAACATCAACACTCAGCAGGTAGAGGGCTCGGACAAGTCAGTATTCGATAACCTGAAACAGACACTGGAACAATGGATGAACGACCGCCAGTGGACTGAATTACAGTTTCAGAAACACGAGCGCATAGTATGTAATTTCAACCTGACGGTAACGAAATACAATAAAAGCGAAAACGCCTTTGAATGTACGGCGATGATTCAAGCGAACCGTCCCGTCTTTAACTCATCCTACAACTCCACCTTATATAATAATAAGGACGGAGATTTTAACTTCCAATTTGCACAGTTCGATCAACTGAACTACAATGACGAGATGGTAGACAACCAGTTGACTGCACTCATGGCGTACTATGCCTACCTCATCATCGGACTCGACATGGATAGCTTTGCTCCTTTGGGAGGAACTGACGTTCTGCAACGCTGCATGAACCTTGTCAACAATGCGCAAAGTCTGGGCTTCCCGGGATGGAAGTCGTTCGAAGACAAGCGTAACCGCTTTGCCATCATCAACGACTATCTGGACGAACAGATGAAGCCTTTCCGGCAGTTACAATACGACTACTATCGGCTGGGACTCGACGAGATGGCTAACAATGCCGACAGAGGCCGTGTGAACATCACGGAGGCTCTGGAGAAAGGTCTAAAAGTAGCTCACGAGCAGAAGCCACTTAGCCTGTTGCCACAGATATGGACAGATTATAAACGTGACGAACTGGCTAATATCTATCAGGGAAAAGGAACACAGAAAGAGAAAGAGGCCGTTTACGACCTGCTACTGAATATCAATGCGTCACAAAGCAACGCATGGGACCAAATAAGAAAATAAGATGCTACAGCAACTCTATATCAAGAACTTCACACTGATTGACGAATTAGACATCCAGCTTCATCCAGGATTCTCGGTTATCACTGGTGAGACAGGAGCAGGAAAGTCAATTATACTGGGAGCCATCGGACTGTTGCTCGGTCAACGAGCCGACTCAAAGAGTATAAAGCAAGGAGCTGACCGTTGTGTGATAGAAGCTCATTTCGACCTGTCACGATACGACATGAAGTCATTTTTCGACGAGAACGACATTGAATATGACGACAAAGACACCATCATCCGTCGCGAACTGACTGCGACAGGAAAGAGTCGTGCCTTCATAAACGATACACCGGTGGCACTATCGATGCTGAAAGAGTTAGGTGACCAGCTAATGGATATTCACTCGCAACACCAGAACCTGCTGCTCAACAAGCAGGACTTCCAGTTGAATGTAGTTGACATCCTGGCTCAGGACACCAAAGAGGTGGCTGCCTATCAGAAAGTTTTTGCTCAATATCAGCAACAGAAGAAAGCCTTGGAGGCCTTGCGTGAAGAGATAGAACACAACAGGCAGAATGTGGACTTCCTGCAATTCCAGTTCGATGAGCTCAGTCAAAGCAAACTGGCAAAAGGAGAACAAGAGGAACTGGAGCAACAGAGTGACACCATGTCGCATGCCGAGGATATCAAAACGGCACTCTACGAGACTGATAACGCACTGAACGGTGACGATACAGGCGTGGTAGACATGATCCGTAAAGCCACCAATGCGCTTGAAAGTATCAGTCAGGTACTCCCCGACAGCGAGGAGTTAGTCGGACGTCTGGACTCTTGTCGCATCGAACTGAAAGACATTGCTGACGAGGTGAGACGAATGCTGAACCATACCGACTTCGACCCCGAAGAGCTAGATGCCATCAACAACCGCCTGGACCGTTTGTATGAGCTAGAGAAGAAATACCACGTAAAGACTGTTGAAGAACTTATCTCGCTACGCGATCAGTTGCGACAACAACTCAACAATATCGAGAACAGTGACGAAGCCGTTGGCGAAAAAGAAAAAGAAGTGGAGCGACTACACGCCATTTGTCAGGAACATGCCAACAAGGTGACGAAACAGCGTCAGGCCATAGCCAAGCAGATGAAGAGTCAGATGGCAGGACGTCTGGAGGCATTAGGTATGCCTCATGCCCGCTTCGAGGTCAGTATCACAACTACTGAATTGGGACGTAACGGACAAGACAACGTTTCGTTCCTCTTCTCTGCCAACACCTCTACCCCACTCCAATCGGTAGCACAGGTGGCTTCCGGAGGCGAGATTGCCCGTGTCATGTTGTCATTAAAGGCCATGATCAGTGGAGCCGTCAAATTGCCAACCATAATCTTCGACGAGATAGATACCGGCGTTAGTGGAAAAATTGCGGAGAAAATGGCACAAATCATGCAGGAGATGGGACAAACAGAACGACAAGTTATCAGCATCACACACTTGCCACAGATTGCCGCGCTGGGAAGCCACCATTATAAGGTGTCGAAGGAAGAAACACCACAAGGTACAATCAGTCAGATGAAAGAACTCACACCAGAAGAACGAATCAATGAGATAGCCCAGATGCTTAGTGGAAGCAACATTTCAAAGGCGGCTATAGACAATGCAAAACAACTATTGAAATTATGAAACGTATATCACTCATCTTTTTATTATGCTGTATATTATGGCCTGCCCACGCACAGTCTTGGGCGAAGAAAGCCGCTAATGCGGTATTTACACTCAAGACATTCAGTGAGGACGGTAACTTACTTGCGAGCAGTAACGGTTTCTTCATCGGAGAACAAGGGGAGGCCATCAGTTGTTTCGCACCATTCAAGAATGCTGCAAGAGCAATTGTTATTGACGCCCAGGGCAAAGAATTTCCGGTAGATTGCCTCTCGGGCATAAACGAGATGTACGATGTGGCAAAATTCCAAGTAGTTGCCAAAAAGACAACGGCACTATCTATTGCCTCTCAGACTACAGTCAATGGTTCGACAGTATGGCTATTACCCTATTCCGTAAAGAAAACGCCGACTTGCATACAAGGAACCGTTAGCAAAGCAGAAACCTTTGGCAACAACGACACCTACTACACGCTGGCGATGACGCAGAACGAACAACAGGTGGGCTGTCCTGTAATGAATGACCAAGGCGAGGTTATCGGAATCCTGCAACCTTCAGCCAACCAGAAATCTGTAGAAGGCTATGCGGTTAGTGCCCGTTTTGCTGCCAGCCTGCACATGAACGCACTGAGTTTCAACGATCCCACTTTGCAAAATATTAAAATAGCCAAAGCCCTGCCTGACGATTTGAACGAGGCAACATTGGCTCTCTACTTGACGGCAACCACGATGGAAGCAGAGGCCTATGCCCAGCTTATTGACCGCTATATACTAAAATTTCCCCAATCAACGGACGGCTATGTCTATCGTGCCCGCACCAAGATTGCGAAGAACGACTTGGCTGGCGCTGACGAGGACTTCAAATTGGCTATTAGGATGGGAACGAACAAAGACGATGCCCACTATCAGTATGCTCAAACAATGTTGCGCCATTTATTGTATAATAACAGTCAGGCAAATGATTCCTGGACGCTAGATGCTGCTCTCAAGGAGTCAGAGGAAGCCTATACCATCAATCCGCAACCCGTCTATCGCCAACAACAGGCTCAGATTCTGTATGCCCAGAAGAAATTCGACACGGCTTACAACATCTATATGGAACTGACTAAAAATGACATCATGAAGGCAGAGGCTTATTATGCTGCTGCGGAATGTAAAGTGCAGCTTAACGATTCCCAAACTGCCCTTGCGTTGATGGACAGTGCCGTCAACACATTTACCAAGCCTTACATCAAGACAGCGGCACCATATCTGCTTACCCGTGCCCAGATGTTGTACGATGCCAAGAAATATCGTCCGGCAGTTAATGACTTTAACGAATATGAAACACTAATGGCTGCTCAACTGAATGCGCATTTCTATTTCCTGCGCGAACAGGCTGAGTTTGGTGGACACTTATATCAACAGGCACTTGACGATATCAAGAAAGCAGTAGAAATGGCTCCTGACGAGTTAATCTATCGGGCAGAAAAGGCTAATTTGGAACTTCGTGTCGGTATGACTGACGAGGCGATAGAAACAGCCAAGGGTTGTATCAGTAAGGACTCGGAAGCAAGTGACGGTTATCTGTTCTTGGGATTGGCACTATGTGTCAAAGGACAGAAAACAGAAGGACTGCAGAACCTGCAGAAAGCAAAAGAGCTCGGCAACAGCCAAGCTCAATCATTCATTGAAAAATATTCGAAATAGGTTCAGAACGGTAACGGACCACTCGGTTCCCCATATCCAAATGGCGACTCATCGGCAATAGGCTGAGAGTTGCCATTTACTTTACTACTCAGTATCTCACCTCCATTATCGTCCGGTTTGTTTCCCAAACGACGGTCTTCAGGATTTTCAAAGCGAGTGTATTCACCGCGGAAGGTCAGCAATACATCACCCGTAGCACCCTTACGATGCTTGGCAATAATAATCTGCGCCATACCGTGTAAGTCGTGACCATTATCATCTTGATAGATATGGTAATATTCTGGTCGATGAACAAACAGCACCATATCGGCATCCTGCTCAATGGCTCCCGACTCACGGAGGTCAGACAGTTGAGGACGCTTTCCTTCAAGTCCCTCTCGGCTCTCCACGCCACGATTCAACTGAGAGAGTGCCAGGATAGGCACATTCAATTCTTTAGCCAATCCTTTCAGCGAACGAGAGATCGTAGACACCTCTTCCTGACGGGAAGAGAAACGCATACCATTGGCATTCATCAGTTGTAGATAGTCTATCATGATAATCTTCACGTCATGCTCACGAACCAGACGACGCGCTTTTGTACGTAGTTCAAATACCGACAGACCTGGGGTGTCATCCACATACAAAGGAGCACCTAATAATCCGTTTAGACGCTTATCCAGACGGTCCCACTCATCAGGTCGTAACTGACCGTTCAGGATCTTCGAACCCTGAATCTCGCAGCAGTTGGAGATGAGTCGGTTGACCAGTTGTACATTCGACATTTCAAGCGAAAAGAAAGCCATTGGAACCTTGTAGTCTGCTGCAATATTCTTTGCCATAGACAATGCGAATGAGGTCTTACCCATTGCTGGTCGTCCTGCAATAATCACAAGATCGGAGGGTTGCCAGCCAGAGGTGATGTCATCCAGCTTATGATAACCCGTAGGCACACCTGTCAGACCTTCTTTGTTCGCAGCTGCCTTCTGGATTACATCAACGGCATTCTTGATAACGGGGTCTATCTGGGTGTAATCCTTCTTCATGTTTCGCTGGCCCAGTTCGAAAAGTGCGCTCTCTGTTTCCTGCATCAGGTCGTCAACATCAACCGTCTCGTCAAATGCCTTGGTTTCAATAACACTAGCAAAAGATATCAACTGGCGGGCTAATGATTTCTGAGCTATGATACGGGCATGATACTCAATGTTAGCAGACGAAGCCACTCGGGATGACAATTCTGTCACGTAACCAGGCCCACCGATATCTTCCAAGTCACCTTGCTTGGCTAATTGTTCCGTTACTGTCCATACATCAACAGGCAACTCATGCATCGACAACTCACGGATAGCACTATATATCTTCTGGTTACGGGGTTCGTAAAAACTCTCAGGGTTTAGCATCTCGCATATCACCGCATAAGCATCCTTGTCAATCATCAAAGCACCCAAGACAGCACGTTCTATCTCGGTAGCTTGAGGCTGCACATGCGCATAGGTATTGTCTACAGACTGTTGTCTGCGACGACGTTGTCCCCCACTATTAGTTGTTTGTTCGGCCATAGTCTTTTTAAAATTGCTTAATGGGCTACAAAGGTAAGAAAAAAAAATGAGAGCACTCCCTTTAGCGTGCTCAAAATTTGCAGCTTTTCACTATTTTTTGAAGAAAGTACTGTCAGAGACAGATAGCAGCTGACTGATGGTCATCTGAGGGTAGCGTTTTACAAACGCATCAACCTGATTGACCCATTCGTTCTGAAAAACTGCACGTTCGGTTATCTTGTTGACAACATATTGTATCACCCCCATATGCTGATCACGTTCAGTCTGTGAAACCTGAAGGTAAGCAGGAAGTGGATAAAGGCTGAGCACATAGAATCCAATACAATCGGGAACAATCATGGAACGATCCATCATGTGACGCTGTTCTTCCGTATAGTGGGCCATATAGAAAGGATAGTCTGCACCAAGATATTTGTCAAGACTGATGCCCAGCGTATTATTACCTACTACGATACTCTCATCAAAAGAACCTATCTGGGTGTAAATTTGAGGAAGTTCTATCTCAGGCAGTTCTTCCTTCAAACGAAGGAATGATGTCTCCAGTTCCTGACTGATATCGTCCATGTCTGCATACTGGTGTTGTACATCTGCCAGCATTGTCTGAAGCGTAGAGTCTTGGAAGAAATACAGGAATTTTTTATTGATATCAGGATCGTTAACATGTCCCAGGTGCAATACGTCTTCTATCAACATGCGCGTCTGGATAGGATATACAGTATTCATCTGCTGGAGGGCAGCATAATCTCCTGTGGTCAGATAAAGATGCTCAATACGGTCATAACGTTGAACGCTGATTTGTTGCTTGTCAGAATCAGCATCATTGGGTTTCAACTGCCATTGACAGCCGATACACAATAACATTATCGTTATTAATAAGCCGTATATCTTACCCATGAAAACGGGATTTGTTTTTAAATATGTTTAAAATTCGAGACAAAATTACTAAAAATTGTTTTAAAATCCAAATTTTAAACTAAAAAAATAAAAATTAGACCCGTTTTTTCGCTATTTTCGTTTATTTGTGTGAAATTTGCAGTTAACAAAACTACTTATCACAATGAAAAGAATATTATCCGTCATCGCATTAGCAGCCCTACATGCTACCGTTTTTGCCAACAGAACACTTATGGTTGGTGTCAGCAATCCCTCTCATTTTGCAAGGACTGATGTTCCAGTGGTTATTCCCCTAACTAATTATGGTGACGTTCGTTCTGCTTTAGTGACTGTTAACGGACAGGAGATTCCTTGTCAGTTAGACGATTTGAACCAAGACGAAATATTTGACGAGCTGTGTTTCCTCGCTGATTTAGGCAAAAAGGAAAAGAAGACCTATATCATCACCTTGAAGAATGAAGGAGAACCTCGTCCCTATCCTGCCCGTGTCTATGCGGAGATGGTTCTGAGTAACACGAAGGATAAAAATTTGAAAAAACATCAGCAGAACAACTATATTGAATCATTAACCGCACGTGGAGATGCTGCTTACACCTACAATATACAACACCATCATGGTGTAGACTTTGAGAGTGAACTCAACGGTATTCGCATCTACTTTGATGCCCGTCAGACGCTCGATCTTTATGGAAAGTTCAAGAAACAGCTAGAGTTGAAAGAAACTCAGTTCTATACCCCTGACGAATTGAAAGACCAGGGATATGGTGACGATGTGTTATGGGTTGGTCAGACTTTCGGTCTTGGTGCCTTCCGTGGATGGGATGGTCAACAGCCCACGTTGGTAGAACCTGTGCGTTCCCGCACCCAGCGTGTCATCAGTTACGGTCCGTTGCGTGCCATTGTCGAGGTGGTCGATCGCGGTTGGAAAGTCGATGCACAAAGGGAGCCTGTTAATATGACACTTCGTTATACGCAATATGCTGGTCACCGTGATACCGATGTCGACGTGTTCTTCAACAAGGATGTAACCGACTACCGTTTCTCTACCGGTATTATCAACGTGAAAGGTTCCGAGGAGTTTAGTGACAAGAAAGGATTACGGGCATGTTGGGGCACTGACTATCCTGCTGCAGACACTATAAAATGGAAACGTGAAACCGTTGGTCTTGCAGTCTATGTGCCTCAGAAGAACATCGTGAGTGAAGAGCCTGCAAATAAGGACAACTATGCATATGTCCTAAAAGTCGATGAAAAGCATATGGCTTACAAAGTTATATATACTTCAGATAATGAATCATTTGGATATCATAGTGCAAAGGAATGGTTCAATTTCCTCAAGGAGTGGAAAAAGGAAGTTGAACAACCGGTGAGCATCACAGTTCTATAATCTGTTCCTCAAACTTTCCGTCCTTATCTATGATATAGGCTCTGGTCTGCTCTAGTATCGGTTTCTCGTCGTCCATGGATCGATAGTATTTCATGAGTGTGATTTCCCATCGGCTTGTGATGTAATAATCCATGTAGCTCTTTCCGAAATCTATGGCATGATCCTCTGATTTTTCTTCGTAGATACATAACTGGTCGATGGGCTTGTGGCGCTCGTCTAAGGTATATAGGTAGAGTGAAGGTGTGATAGAGTCTATCTTCTCAACCAGCAAGACAACCTGATGAGAACCTGCATTGGGCAAAGCCAAAATGTCCAACTCTGTAGCCGACAGGTAACCGAAATGCTCGTTCAAGACACGAGGAACCTCCGTGAACTCGCCAATTCGTTGCCAGTGAGAACCTTCCGACTGCAAAGGAAGTAGTCGCCGTCCTATCTTCAGGAAGAAAGTTTCCAGAGGGTCTTCATCGGTGATGCCGGCTTTCAGTTGGATGTCTTTTACCTGTTCCGCCTTACGGATACTATCGACCATATGCTCATAATAAGCAGCGTCATGCTTCTTTTGTCCACACGAGACCATCAGCACGACCAACCCTATCGTCAGACAAATTGTAATCTTTCTCATAACTGCTTGCAAATATAAATATTTTTATCTAATTTTGCAACATGAAAACCAGATTTTTATTGTTTTTCCTCTTCATAGAAGTATGTTGCCAGGCAGGTAACCGCATCTATTCTCCCCGCATCAAAAGCCTGACAAGTATTGTTAATGGCGACTGGCTTAATCGTCCAGTTATCACGTTGAACAGTAGTGATCGAATGGTTGTTGGCTTTGACGAGCTATCCCATAACATTCTCAGACTTTCTTACACCATTGAGCGTTGTGAGGCCGACTGGAGCACGTCGAATGAAGTGTTTGAGAGCGATTGGTTGAGTGGATTCAACAACAATCCCATTGAAGACTACCGCAACTCCATCAACACGACGGTTCTCTACACCCACTACCAGTTTAAGATTCCCAACGAACGGTGCCAGTTGAAGATGAGCGGAAACTATCGGTTGACAGTGTACGACGAGGATAACGACAATGAGAAGTTGCTGGAAGTAGCATTCTATGTGGTAGACCCGTTGATGACTGTCGGCATAGAAGCAACCACTAATACCGATGTAGACCATAACGACAGCCATCAACAACTAAACATGACCCTGCAATATAATCAGCTGCAGATAAACAATCCTGACGAAGAACTATATACTGTTATCATGCAGAACTGGTCGGAAGATTATGCCCGTGTAAACGTCAAGCCCAATTATCGCAACCAGTCGGGTGCCCAATGGCTCCACAACCGCCAACTGATTTTCGATGCGGGCAATGAGTTCCATAAGTATGAAGTCTTGGACGTGAAACACACGACGATGGGACTGGAACATATCGAATGGGATGGACATTACTATCAGGCCTACCCTTTCACCGCTACCGTCCGCAAAAACTACCTGACCGACGTTGATGCCGACGGTGCCTTCTGTATCCGAAACAGTGATCAGACGGAGTCAGACTACACCTGTGACTATGTCTGGGTAAACTACTCCTTGGAGGCTCCCTATCAAGGTGATATCTACATCAGCGGTCATTGGGCGACAGACATTCGTCGCGAGAGTTATCTGATGGAATATGACAATGCCACAAAGACTTATCATGCATCCATCATGCAGAAGCAGGGATACTATTCCTACCAGTTCCTCACACCATCAGGAAAGAACCCGCCATCTGAGGGTAATTTTTTCCAGACCGAGAACCGCTATCAAGTGCTTGTATACTATAAGAAAGAAGGAGGACGTACTTGGCAACTCACAGGTTATCGAGCCTTAGTATTCCGGTAATCTATCGGTGTCATCCGGTACTGATGATAGAAAGATGCCAGGAAGAAGTTGGGAGATGCGAAATGGCACTTGGTAGCAATAGCCTCAATTTCCATATCTGTGTTAATCAACATATCCTCTGCAATTTGCAGTCGAAGTCTGCCTATCAGCGGACGCGGATTCTTATCCAGATGTTCGGCCAATAACTGATAGAGTTTTTTCGTTGGCACGCCACAATAGGCGGCTAATTGGCTGACCGTGAACTCAGTATCCTCATCAAGACTGTTCACATAAGGCACAATTTTCTGCATCACCTCCATGAACTCCTCACTCATTATGGATTGCTTTTCGTATCTTTCATCCTGTTCTATAAGCGATACCGTGTAGGGGCTCAGGATCTCATTGGACGATTCTGTACAACGATCAGCGAACAACCGAATGCGGTGAATGATGTCTGTTCCTTCATTCTTACACATCATCCGCAGACGGGTGTTGCGGTTATAATAGTAGAAATTAGCCAGCAAAACGGTAAGCATAAAGACAAGCAGTAACATGTATAGTCCCGTTGTACGCCACCATGGTTCATTGACTAACAGCGTCCATACATAAGGCTCATGACTCCAGCCGTCAGGTGTGAGCGATGCTTGTAGCTCAATATCATAACGACCGGGTCTGACACCCGTCAGTGGTAGATGCAGTATACCATTTTTATCCACAAGACCAGCAGAGTTTGCATGCGACAGCACCCGCCAATCGTCATAGAAAGGAATACCTTTTATCCTCACCCTGTAATAGGTCTGATTGGGACGGAAATAATTCAAGGCGGTGAAGTGTAACGACAACGAATTCTGGTCGTAGTTCACGTTGATTTCCTTAGCTCGCGATATGGCCCTGTTGACAATCACATGTCCATCCACTTCTTTATTTGCTTCTACCTCCTGGCCATTTACCAAAATCTTGGTCATCTTCGGATACAGCGGGAACAATTCTTCCTGTTTATTATGGAACTCGTTGGGATCAAACACCACCATATAGTCTTGTGACTGCATCACGATGCGACCGTCACTAAGCAAGGCTGCCATTCCATTGACAAACGATTCTCTCGGCACATTATCCTTACTGATATAAGTCTCTACACGCGTAACGTCATTATTTTTGATAAACAAATGTGAGATACCATAACTCGTGGCAACCCAGATATCATTTTGTGCATCTTCTACGATGGAGTGCACCATCTCGTTCATCAAACCGTCTTTCTTCGTAAAGATGCGCTTTTTCCCTCCCTTTGTCTTTTCCAGCTTCAGTCCAGTATACATGGCGGTCCATGTCCACCCTCGACTATCTTGGTAGATGTTATTTATCGGTCGGTTATAACTTTTCCAGGCAGAGGCAGGAAGTTTTTTCTCCATCAACAGATAGTATCGCATGGACTCCGGGTCATTCCATCCATAGAGATAGAAAGGCGTAGGATATGGTTTCGAATAAAGCAGTCCTCGTTTTTCAGTTCCTATCCACATACCACCCTGTCGGTCAAAGACCAGTGCATTGACATCAGTCGTCAGAAAGCGCGACTTGCTAAGAGCCAATTGAATGATATGTTTCTTCTCTGCAGTCTTCAGATTGTAAATCCAGTAGCCCTCTGCGCACCCCATGTAAAGTTTCTCATCACGAAACTCTATGCTGTTCAGATGATATTTCTCCTCCATTACCGTCTTCCATTTGCGTGTCTGCATATCAAAATAGCGCAGGATAGCCTCGTTTGCAGAAGCATTACGTATCTGGAAGTAACCTTGGCGATAAGGTGTGACAAATGATGAGCGCGCATAGCGTTGGGCTTCCTCTTCCGTATCAGCCTTCCGCTCAAAGAGGAAAGAGCCAGTATTCAAATCATATGCAGAAACTGAACCGTCGCCATAGAAAAGAAGCATCACACGACTATCGAAGACGTTAATATCTTGCAATTCTGCATCCTTGCGAACCTTGAATTCCTTGTGGTCATCAAGACCGTAGAGAGTCTCTCCTGACAATGCCCATAAGTGGTTGTTGACATCGGTAAAAAGGTCGTTAACAGGTTTCTTAAAACCTAGTTCAAGAAAGATATCCTTCACGCGAGGGACAAATTTCTCCATCATCAAGTCTACACATGTCACCTGATTCTTATCCTTCAGCCACAAATGATGATGCTTGTCAAACATTTGTCTATAATGACCTCGGTATTTTGACAATTGGTACACGTTTTCCTCTTTCGGGTCAATATGCACAAACGAGGATCCGTCATAGAAATTGATGTGACCAATCGTGCTTATAACCATGCGTCCCGTTTTGGTACACTTAACGGTCTGGGCACCATTGTCCGCCATACCGTTTGAAGCATCATATACGATGAACATGCGGTTTTCGTCTTGCGCATGAACCGAGAGAACGCCCAGCAGCATCCAGGCGAGAAGTGACAGTTTCAGGTGGGATATTCTTATCATGTAAGACTTATTGTGAAGAGAGGGGACTACTCTGTAATTGAGGTCCCCTCTTCTTGCAATAAAAACTAGAGATTCAGACTTTTCTTGATAGCCTCGATCTTCTCCTCAGCTGCCTTGGTGCAACGCTCATAGCAACCGGCGCACTTGAAGCTGGGATCTTTAACCTCGGTATAGAACTTAATCTTGGGCTCTGTACCAGAAGGACGAACGCTTACCTTGGTGCCGTCCTCACAGAACCATTGCAATACGTTCGATGTGGTAGGCATGTTAATCTTCTCTACCGTACCGTCTGCCTTCTTGGCCTCCAGTGTCTGATAGTCCTTCCACAGGCATATCTTCGAACCTCCGAGTTCCTTAGGCGGATTGTTGCGGAAGTCAACCATCATCTGCTTAATCTCGTCAGCACCGGTCTTTCCGGGCTTCACAACATTGATGGTAACCTCCTTAGAGAAGCCGTATTCAGCATAGATGTCCATCAGCAGGTCATAGAGTGTCTTGCCATTGTCACGTGCCCAGGCAGCAATCTCGCATATCAAGCAGATAGATGCGGGGGAGTCCTTATCACGAACCTTATCGAATGGCAGGAATCCAAACGACTCCTCACCACCGCCGATATACTTCTGCTTACCCTCTGAGATGCGGATCTCGTTGGCAATCCACTTGAATCCTGTATAGCAGTCACGCAACTCTACGCCATTCTTCTTTGCAATCTCAGCGATGACCTCGGTGGTCACGATGGTCTTTACGAGGAACTCGTTACCCTTCAGCTGACCGAGTTTCTTCTTGTTGGCAATGATATACCAGCAGAACATCATACAGGTCTGGTTGCCGTTCAGTATTTCCCACTCGCCCTTGTTGTTGCGGCAGACAATAGCCAGACGGTCGGCATCAGGGTCAGAAGCGATAACCAGGTCTGCATTCAACTTCGTTCCGAGCTTCATACCCAGCGTCATTGCCTCTGCATTCTCAGGGTTAGGACTTACTACCGTCGGGAAGTTACCGTCGATTACCATCTGCTCGGGAACAACGTGGATGTTCTGGAATCCCCATGAGCGCAGAGCCATTGGGATGATAACGCGACCTGTTCCGTGCATCGGTGAGTAAACGATGTTAAGGTCTTTCTGGCGCAGGATAACATCCTGATCAACCATTGCTTCCTTTACAGCCTGGATGTAGTCCCAGTCCATCTCACCACCGATGGGAATGATGAGGTCCTTGTTGCCCTCAAACTTCACATCTTCAATCTTCACTTTGTTCACCTCGTCGATGATACCCTTGTCATGCGGAGCAAGCACCTGAGCACCGTCGTCCCAATAGGCCTTGTATCCATTGTACTCGCGTGGGTTGTGCGATGCGGTAACATTAACACCTGCCTGACAACCAAGTTGACGGATGGCAAATGAGATCTCCGGTGTAGGACGAAGGCTCTCAAACAGATATACCTTGATGCCGTTTGCTGAGAAGATGTCAGCAACGGTTTCTGCGAACATACGTCCGTTGTTACGACAGTCGTGACCTACGACTACGGCACTCTGTTTGCCAGGGAAAGCCTTGTTGATATAGTTGGCAAATCCTTGCGTAGCCATACCTACGATATACTTGTTCATGCGGTTCGTACCGGCACCCATAATACCACGCAGTCCACCCGTACCAAACTCCAGGTTCTGGTAGAATGCATCAATAAGAGCTGTCTTGTCGGGATTGTCCAGCATAGCCTGCACTTCCTTACGCGTCTCCTCGTCAAAGGCCGGAGAGAGCCATACCTTTGCTTGTGCCTCGCACTGAGCAATGAGTTGAGCATTATTTTCCATAATTTTCATTGATATGTTTTAGATTAAATAATTATCATTACGCAAAGATACTGATTTATATTTCAAAATCAGTATCTCAGTGCTATTTTTTAACATTTTTAATTATTTTCGCATCAATCGGTCAATCTCTTCGAACTGTTTTCCCATGTTCAGATGGAGATAGATACGGTAGAGCCCGACACCCCAGCGTTGTTTCGCGTCGGGTTGCAAACGCCGGTAGTCTTCCATATACGGACGGGCTTGCTGATAGAGCTGCTCCAGGCGTCGACGGTTCTTTCGTGGCTCGTTCTCGCTCTCTACAACCAGTGCCTTGTTAAGGTAACAGGTGGCAATATTGAGATAGGGTTCCGACAAGGTGTCGTTCAGCTCGATAATCCGTTGGCTAGTCTCTATACATTCGTCATAGCGCTCCAGGTTGAGTAATGCCATCGACCGTCCCATCAGAAACAAAGTGTTGCTATCGTTGATCTCTACACCCCGATTGGCAATGACGAGAACGGAGTCGTATTGTTCCTTACTGGAATAGTAGTCTGCCAGACGAGGAAAGAAGTACGGATGTTGCGGAAAACGGTCGAACCCTTTGCGCAACATACCTACATAGCGAACAGTATCACCCAGTATCTGATAGGCCATTGCTTCGTTTTGCATGCCAAATTCTTGATAGGCAGAGTCACTTTCTGCAAGTGGGACATGTTTCAGCATACGCCGTGCATCCTTCGTTCTATAGGCGCAATAGGTTGCCCAATATGCAGCCGTTGTCAAAAGAGAGTCTGTCTTGTCGTAGTTGTACGCCGCATAAAGGGGTTGTCTTGCTCCTTCTATATACGCATCGAAATAGTCGTATGCCGACGAGTAGTTTCCCTTATGCACATGCCACGTTCCACCATAATAGATGTTGGGACGTATTTTGTGAAGCACCTCGGCATGATCCTTGCGGAACGAGGGGCGTACACGTCCCTTGCGATCTGGCTGACGGTCGAGGGAGTCTTGCTTGAACGCCACTTCCTGCAGGTGACAAATCAGCTTGTAAAAGGCTGCAGTGTCGTATTTCTGCTTCAGATAGAGTTTCTCGTTCGCCGCCATGTATTGGTTCAGGACAGCATCATACCACGTGTCGTAGATCTTGATGTTCTGGCGATTTGCCGAATCTTTCAGCAGGTCGGTCATCAGCTTCTCAGCCTTATCGAAATCCTTTCCACTCTTGATATACGCTCGGGCCTGATCAATCTGTTTCTTCTGCGAGAAGACGGACAGACCGAACAAGGTAAGGACAGACAGGCAGACGACGACTCTCTTCATTATTGCAGACCTTCCTCACGCAGTTTTTGCTGCCATTTCCAGGCACTCTTCAATACCTCCTCGGTAGGAGTATCGGCTTTCCATCCCAGTACTCGGTTGGCTTTATCCACATTGCCCCATACCTGTTCGATATCACCTTCACGACGTGGAGCATAGGTCCAGTTTACCTTCACACCGGTAGCCTTCTCGAATCCCTCGACAACCTCCAGTGTAGAGAGTCCACGACCTGTTCCGATGTTGAACACCTCGACAGCGTCGGTGTCGGGCTTGTCCAGCACGCGTTCCATAGCTTTGACATGAGCCTTGGCAAGGTCAACGACATAAATATAGTCGCGTATGCAGGTATGGTCTGGTGTGTTATAGTCGTTGCCGAAAATCTTCAGCTGCTCACGAATACCGATAGCGGTCTGTGTGACGAAGGGGATGAGGTTCATAGGTACACCGTTAGGCAACTCACCAATCAGTGCAGAGGGATGAGCACCGATGGGGTTGAAATAGCGGAGGATAATCGACTTGATGGGCGCTCCTGAGTGGATATAGTCCTGAATGATTTCCTCGTTAATCTGCTTGGTGTTTCCATAAGGCGACAAGGCTTTCTGGATAGGAGCCTCCTCGGTGACGGGCAAGTTCTCTTTCGTGGGTTGTCCGTAGACGGTGCACGAACTTGAGAAGATGATACCCTTCACATCGTACTTGGGCATCAGCTCCAACAGGTTGATGAGCGACGTAAGGTTATTACGATAGTACATAAGCGGTTTCTCCACACTCTCGCCGACAGCCTTTGAGGCAGCAAAATGGATGATTCCCTGAATGGCGGGATATTTCTTGAACACGCGTTCCATCGCATCGAAATCGCAACAGTCTACTTTCTCGAAAGCAGGGCGCTTGCCTGTTATTTTCTCTATTCCATTGAGCACTTTCTCGTTTGAGTTCGAGAGGTTATCAACAATGACTACTTCGTAGCCCGCGTTTTGCAATTCCACCGTAGTATGGCTTCCAATAAAGCCCGTACCACCTGTAACAAGGATAGTCTGTTTCATTCTTTTAATGGGTTGTTTTTAGTAATTTTGTGCAAAGGTACAAAAAAAATATGAGGTAAGGAGGAATTAAAGGATAAAAAAACAAAAAAACTCATCGGAACTTCAACATTCCAATGAGCTTTCTGCGGTGCGTACGAGACTCGAACTCGTGACCTCCTGCGTGACAGGCAGGCATTCTAACCTACTGAACTAACGCACCAATATTTTCTAAACTTCTCCATCACAACCTTCCACCTTTTCGTGCGGTGCGTACGAGACTCGAACTCGTGACCTCCTGCGTGACAGGCAGGCATTCTAACCTACTGAACTAACGCACCAAGGAGTTGCTTTTGTTGTTTAGCGGGTGCAAAGGTAATCAGAAAATCCGAATAAACAAAACTTTTTCGGGAAAATTTATAAAAATCTTTGCATTAACACCGCATCGGTATATTTTCTGCCGTCGTAGAGCCAGTCTTTCAACCGGTTTTGTGTCTGGAAACCTGCTTTTTCATAGAGAGCTAGAGCGGCCTCGTTGTCGGAAGCCACCACTCCATAGAGCTGATGCATGTGGAGCACCTGGCGGGCATAGCGGCACAATTCCTCCAAAGCTTCGGTGGCATAGCCCTTACGCCGTTCTGCATCCAGGATGACAATGCCTGTCTCTGCTCGCAGATGGCTGGGCGAGAAGTTAACCAGGTCGGCAATGCCGACCGTCTCCCCGTTATGGTCCTCAATAATCATACGTACCTGTCTGTCAGCATAGGCATCATCACTCGATGTGGCGATATAGTCGTGCAGTGTATAGCGGGAATACGGCACATTGGTCGTTCCCACGTTCCACAGTCGAGTGTCGTTCTCTATCTCGTAGAGCAAGTCGAGATCTTCAGGCTCAATGGCTCGCAGTTTAATCGTCTTCATAGTCGTCGTGAGGGTTGATAAAATGGTGCAGCTTCCTGCCCATCATCTGGATGAGGGCTATCGCAGCACGGAAATAGATAGCGCACTGTACGGGCAACGTGAAGAAAAAGCTCAGATGTCCGTAGTGTTTGCGGAAGAAGATGAGCATGGCCTGGTAGAACACGTGGACATAGCGGAACGACGACTTCTGCGTCGACTCTCCCTTGTAGTGTATGATGTCAAAAGGCAGGTACCAGTTCTGCCAACCGCCGTGGATGAGGCGGTATGAGAGATCGATGTCCTCACCGTACATGAAGTAATCCTCATCCAACAGCCCCACCTGGTTGAGGGCTTCGCGCCGCAACAGACAGTAGGCGCCACTGATGACCTCGATGCGACAGGGCTTGTCCCAAGGTAGGTCACTCATATAGTAGCGACGGGTGAACCCCAACATTTTAAGCATCGACACCCACGGTGTCGGAATGGCGCGCCGTGATTCCGGTGCGGGTTGTCCTTCACGCGTCAGCATTCGTACTCCAGCCCCACCCGCTTCGGGATGTCCATCCATGAATGCGATACATTCGCGGATGGTATTGGGATAGACCACAGTATCTGGGTTGAGCAACAGCACATATTCGGAATCCGTCTGACGGATAGCCATATTGTTGGCACGTGCAAAACCTACATTCTCCTTGTTGGCAATAAGCTGCACGTCAGGACAGTTCGCCTGCAGATAACTGACGGTATCATCCTTCGAGCAGTTGTCGACAACGATGATTTCGCCGTCAATTCCCTCGATGGCCTTTCGCACGCTATCGATACACTCCACCAGTAGGCGGCGCACATTATAGCTGACAATGACTATGCTGATTTTCTTGGCCATACGAAAGGAAGACAAAGTAAGAGGATGACGCCGAGATAGAAGAATACGGTGGTACGATAGACGGCATAGAGGATGCCGTTCATCAACAGGGGTACCACAATTATCGCCATACGCAGTTTCCAGTTATGGCGAAACAGGCGCAGTCCCAAATAGGCACACAACAAGGTGGCTATCTCCATCAGCGTTGTCCATATAAATAATAAGGTGTCCGAATTCATTTCACTTTTAATTTTTCCGCTCGACCTTTGGTCGCTTTGACCTGGTCAAAGACTTTTAATTTCTCCCTCCCTCAAAAGGTGTTCTGTTCAGTATGGATCGTCCCAGTGTCACCTCGTCGGTATATTCCAGTTCGTCACCTACGGAGATACCTCGTGCGATGATGCTGATTTTGACATTGGTATAGGGCGCCAGTTTACGGAAGATGTAGAAGTTGGTGGTGTCGCCCTCCATCGTGGAACCAAGCGCCAGGATCACCTCCTTCACCTCTCTATTGGCAACGCGAGCCACCAGTGACTCGATTTCCAGGTCAGCAGGTCCGATGCCGTCCATAGGTGATATGACGCCTCCCAGCACATGATAGCACCCGTGGAACTGTTGCGTATTTTCTACAGCCATCACGTCCTGTATGTTCTCCACCACACATATGGTGCTATGGTCGCGTCGCGGGTCACTACAAATAGGACAGGTGTCACTGTCCGAGATGTTATGACACACCTTGCATCGCTTCACCTCCCGACGCATCCTGGCGATGGTGTCGGCAAAGTGTGTCACGTCATCAGTTTCCTGGCGCAACAGGTGCAACACCAGTCGCAAGGCTGTCTTCCGACCTATTCCCGGCAGTTTGGCGAACTCCTGCACCGCCTGCTCCAGCAGTTGTGATGGATATTGTTGTTGTATCATGATTAATTCTCTATTTCACTCAGTTCCAGCCATCGCATCGATTTCTCGTCCAGCTCGTCCTTCAAGACAGGGAGCCGTTTACTTAGGGCAGTAATCTCGTCAACGGATGTCGTTCCTCCGCAGAGGGCTTCCTCTATCTGTTTCTGCTCTGCCTCCAGCGTGGCGATGTCTTTCTCCAACTGTTCCAGTTCTCGTTTCTCCTTGTAGCTTAGCTTGCGCTTGGCGGTAGCAACATTGTTTGCCGGCTGTTTCTTCTCGTTCTTAGCGCTCTTCTCCGATTTCTCTTCTTCCTTCTCACCACTCGAGAACTCCCGATATTGTGTATAGTTGCCGGGGAAGTCCTTGATTTCTCCTTGTCCCTTGAACACCAATAGGTGGTCCACCACCTTATCCATAAAGTAGCGGTCGTGCGAGACGACGATGACGCATCCGGGAAAGTCCTGCAGGTATTCCTCCAGTATCTGCAGCGTCACAATATCGAGGTCGTTGGTAGGCTCGTCCAATACCAAGAAGTTGGGGTTGCGCATCAGTACCGTACACAGATACAGCTTGCGTCGCTCACCTCCCGAGAGTTTATAGACATAGTTGTGTTGCTGTTCGGGAGTGAACAGGAAATATTGCAGCAGTTGCGAAGCCGACAACTTGCGTCCACTGCCCAAGTCCACATAGTCAGCAATGTCGGTAATGACATCTATCACCTTCTGCTGGTCGTCAAACTGCAATCCTTCCTGCGAGAAGTAGCCGAACTTCACAGTGTCGCCAATCACGATGCGCCCTTCGTCAACGGGTTCCTCGCCCAGCAGCATCTTGATGAATGTCGACTTTCCCGTACCGTTGGCTCCCACGATGCCCATTTTCTCGAAGCGTGAGAAATTGTAGTAGAAGTTCTTGAGGATGACGAGGTCGTCAAAGGCTTTGGAGATATACTGGCACTCAAAAATCTTCGAACCGATATAGACGTTGGATGCCTTCAGGCGCAGCTGGCGCTCCTCCAGTCGCTGCTTGGCGATGCGTTCCAGTTCGTAGAAAGCCTCCTCGCGGTATCGCGCCTTGTGCCCTCGGGCTTGCGGCATGCGTCGCATCCATTCCAGTTCGGTGCGGTACAGGTTGTTGGCACGTGCTATCTCTGCACGTCGGTTGTCGATGCGCTCCTGGCGTTTCTCCAGATAGTAGGCATAGTTGCCGCGATAGGTATAGATGGTGCGGTCGTCCAGTTCGAGGATGACGCTGCACACCCGGTCCAGGAAGAATCTGTCGTGGGTTACCATCAGTAATGTGCGGTTGCCGCGTTGCAGATATCCCTCCAACCATTCTATCATCTCCAGATCCAGGTGGTTGGTGGGCTCGTCCAATATCAGCAGATCGGGTTCCGTCAGCAGTACGTTGGCCAGCGCCACACGCTTCTGCTGTCCACCGCTCAACTGTCCTACGGGTTGTTCCAGGTTACGAATCTTCAACTGCGTCAGTACCTGCTTAGCTTTCAGAACTTTATCCGGATCTCCTTGATGATTAAAGCAAGCATCCAGTACTGATTCATCAGGGTCGAAACGGGGTGTCTGTTCAAGGAATCCCACTTTCAGGTCGCGCCGGAAGATAATCTCTCCGCTGTCGTAGCCCTCCTTACCTGAAAGAATGCTGAGCAGCGTCGACTTACCCGTTCCGTTCTTGGCAATCAGTCCTACGCGCTGGCCTTCGCCAATGCTGAAACTGATGTCGTTGAACAGCTGCAGGGCACCGAACGATTTCGAGAGGTGTTGAACGTCGAGATAGGGAATCATAGACCCATGACAAATTTAACAAACAGGATGACTACAGGAACGGTTACCAACAGGATACCGAAGAAGTCGATGATTAATCCCGTCTTGATCATCTTCGTGATAGGCACATAGCCTGACGAGTAGACGATGGCGTTTGGCGGTGTTGATACTGGCATCATGAATCCCAGCGACGAGGCAAGGGCAACACCCACAGCGACAGGAATAGGACTGATGCCGACAGAGACTGCCGTTGTGATGGCGATGGAGCCTATCAGATTGACGGCAGCAGTGTGCGACGTGAACTCGGAGAGTATCAAGGCACTTATACAGAACACACCAACGAAAACCCACTCGGAAGGCTGGTTGCCCAGCACGTCCTTCAGTCCGTTACCTATCCAGTCGGACAATCCTGTTGTGTACATCATAGCACCCATTGACAGGCCGCCGCCAAAAAGCAGCAGTGTGCCCCACTCGATGCCTTCCATACCTTCTTTCCATTTCATCGTCATCTGGCCCGTCTTCACATTGACAGGCAGGAAGAACAGCAACAACCCTCCCACCATCGCGGCAATAGACTCGGGGAAATGTTTGTCGTAGAAGGTCATCACCTCTGAATGGGCACCGTAGACAACACTCAGCACACTCGGAGCCACCCACAGGAAAACAGCTACTCCGAAAGCTATCAGCGTATTCTTCTGTGCACGTGTCCATTTTCCCAGCGAAGCCACATAGTCGCTGATGAATTTCTCAGCTCCCTCGATGTGTTTCACGTCGGCAGGGAACATGCGCCACAGCACAATATAGGCAATTACGAAATAGATAATCATAGCCACTGTTCCCCATGTCATCCACTGGAAGAACGATACCGTTGGCGCTTGGGGAGCCAGCTCGCTGAGGAATCCCAGCATGATGATGTTCGGGGGTGTTCCGATAGGTGTCATCACACCGCCGATGCTGCAGGCGTAAGCTGTCATCAGCATCAGACCGGTGGCATATTTGTAGTTTTTCAAGTCGATGTTCTTACCGTTCTGCGCCATCATCTCACGGATGGCTTCCAGCAGTCCCAGGGCAATGGGAAACATCATGGCTGCCGTTGCCGTATTGCTGATCCATCCTGAACAGAGGATACAGGCCAGTCCGATGGCGAGGAAGATGCGGCGTGGCGAGTTGCCCACCCATTTCATCGACAGAATGCCGTAGGCGATGCGCTTGTCCAGTCCGTTGACCATCATACCCTTAGCCAACAGGAAACCGCCCATGAAGAGAAAAATCATAGGGTTAGCGAAATTCGAGAAAGCGTCTTTAATAGGGGCAATGCCCAGCACCACGCACAACGTGGGCCCCAGCAGCGACGTCACGGGGATGGGCACCGGTTCGGTAATCCACCAGATAGCTACGAGCGACATCACAGCCAGCATGTGGTGGGCATTTCCCGACAGTTCACCAATGGGCATCAACCAAATCAACAGGGCACACAAAGGACCCATCACGGCACCTACGACGCGTCGCATCTGTTCAAATCCACCTTCTTCTTTCATCGCTTTTCCTCTAAATCTTTTTAGTCTTTAAAAATGGAAATCTACTTTCTGTACACCAGGTCCATAGATAGTCTTGAAATCGTTCTTCATGGAGATGATGTGGTAGCCTGCTTCGCGCCATTTGGCCTCGCGACGGGCTCCTTCAGCCAGGTCGGCATGATCGCGGTCGGCATCGTCGGCCACCAGCATGAACGTGGCGGTGCGGTACTTCGCGTTACCCATGCAGTAGTTATGCATAGCGCAGTCGCCGCTGCTGTTGCCGAATGACAGGACGGGCACCTTACCAATCTCCTGCGATATCTGCAGCACCTTGTTGGTCTTCAGGTTCTTGATAATCAGTTCGTCGGTTCTCACCAGGTATTCTTCCTTACCCATCGTATAGGTCACACCGGGTTCCTCGCCTTGTTTGTTGGACTTCAGCTTCACATCCATGCCGATGACTCTGTTGGGCGATATTCCGATGCTCTCTACGAGCGAACGACAGATAAAGCGGTCGCTACCTGAGACCACATAGCAGGTGAAGTGATGGTCTGCCAGATAGGCAAACACTTCGAGCATGGGTTTGTAGAATCCCTGGCCGTAGGTCATGCCGGTAAATCCGTTGGCGGGCAGCGCTCCATAGGCCTTCACATAGGCGTCAAACTGGGCGAGCGTCATGCCGGAATAAGCCTTGGCGGCTGCATGGGCATGTATCATGTCGAAGTTGGCTGGCAATGGTTTGCCGGTGCGCACGAAGTCGCGGATGCTCTGTGCTGCCTCGCGCACATCCTCAGGGGCCTTGTCGCTGTAGCTCTTGTCGTCCAGCACGCGGTATTCCAGCATGTTGTATTCGAAATAGGTAGGATAGAGCTCGGCAACGAAGGTGCCGTCCATGTCGAACGTGGCAATACGGTCCTCCTCCTTGATATAGTTGGCCGACTGCTCGTTGGTCACGTCCTCCACGTAACTTTTCAGCGCCGTCAGCGCCTCACAATTGTTCCACGAGGGGAAATAGTCTTTCTGAGCCTTTCCACTATCGCCTTCATCACAACTCATTGTCAAGACCATCAGGCATATCAGCACCACGGTCTGCATCCACAAAGCATTTCTTTTCATTTCAATCCTTGATGTTTTAACCCTTCAATCTTCCATTGATTTCCTCAATATATCCCAGCACATCGTCCCTACCCTCTTTCTTCTCTGCAGAGGTCAGGAACATCGGGGGCATTTCTTCCCACGTCTCCGACAGCTTCTTCTTATACGCCTCCATCGCCTGGCGACACTTGTTGGGTGTCAGCTTGTCGGCTTTGGTGAAGACGATGGCAAAGGGCACCGACGACACACCGAGCCATTCGATGAACTCGAGGTCTATCTTCTGCGGTTCCAGACGGATGTCAACCAGCACGAACACGTTGACTAGCTGCTCTCTCTGCAGGATGTAGCCGCGAATCATCTGGTCCAGCCTGTCCACCTCCTTCTTCGACCGCTTGGCATAGCCGTAGCCGGGCAGGTCCACCAGATACCACTCCTTGTTGATGATGAAGTGGTTGATGAGCAGCGTCTTACCCGGTGTGGCACTCGTCTTGGCGAGCTTGCGGTTGTTTGTCAGCATGTTGATCAGGCTTGACTTCCCCACGTTCGACCGTCCGATGAAGGCGTACTCCGGTTTCGTGTCCTTGGGGCACATCGACACCATCGGTGCTGAAAGCGAGAATTCTGCTTGCTTGATGTCCATCTCTATCTTGTTGTGAAATTACTGTACTTTTTTATTTTATGATGCAAAAATAAGCTAAAAAAATGAGACTACCAAATTTTGTAATCTCATTTTCTTTTCCTACCGCTTGAAATTAGTTTTTCTCCGGTTGTCCTGTGGGCGCACCGCGAAATGAATCCAGATGACGCTGCGCTTCTGCTCTATCAGCAGCTCGTCGAAGTCCTCGCGGCTCATATCACTGATGTCGAGCAAGATAGCCGCATAGCGCAATGCCTGTTCCATCCCGATGCAACGGATGTCCACGGCGCACCCCGTCAGGTGGTTCGACGTAGGCACACCCCCTACCGCCTTGTTCACCTCTGGACTTCGGAACCCCGAGTTGATGATAATCGGGTCGTCATCATCGCCGTACTTGTCGTTCCATCGCTTCCGCAGGCGTTCCAGCCAACGGCACAGGCGCTTTAAGTTCTCTACTTGTGCCTCATTCGGCACGTTCTCTGTTCCCGTATTTGTTTTGCAAAGCTCTGCGAGTGTCATGTGCTCGCTGAGGTTAGTTTGTTTATTCATTTCTTCTTTTTGTTTACGTTAATTGGTGTACTATTAGGAAATGCGATGCTGTAGGCCGCGTCGAGGGCCTTCAGATTGATTTTCCAAAAACTGATGCCGGTACGTACGGCTACGATAGCACGCAAGAGTTCACGGTGCTTGCGAGGACAGAGACTAGGCAGAGGCAACTCGTTCCAACCTTCCTGCTCGCACAGGTGGCATACCTCCCAGATAAAGTTGTCATTAGCTTCGGCTGGGAACCACG
>Ga0256404_1003519_pt1 | contig 31697 bp, 34 predicted proteins | sample RumenRJG_01DNA_FD_185990 | JGI IMG/M metagenome (GOLD analysis project Ga0256404, IMG submission 185990) | Bovine rumen microbial communities from Lethbridge, Alberta, Canada - RJG_01 | ecosystem: Host-associated > Mammals > Digestive system > Stomach > Rumen | place: Canada: Alberta | collected...
TCATAAAGTTGCTTTGTTTGTTGTCAATAAAACTTATGATATAGGGTGACTTACTGTCACCCCAGGTAGGTTGATAGCCTCACGGATAATAATCCGGATAGTCATCGAAGCCTTTAGCTAACCGCCATTTTCGCTTCAAATGGAACGGTGTGTCTATTGCATCAGCGTATTCACTCAGGCCGCGGTTCGACAGATATTTATCGTATACTGGATCCCCTCCATACCGTGATCCCATGCTGCTGAATATCTCCATTCGAAGGTATTCATCATAAGGTGGTTCAAAAAAAAGTTGAGCTTATAACGTGCCCGGATTACTTCCAGTTCGAGATGCTGGATATCCATGATCATCTGATCAAGGAGGTGGCTGACCTTTTTCCGCTGGATGATCCAACATAATCCTGGTGCATATTGCGAAGCTAATCGGCCGGGTTTGCGGAGCAAAACGGCCGCATTTCGTTTCTGAACAGCCGATTTATATCGTGTCATTGTAATCCTCTCCGTTATAATGATGGCAGCCATCCATGAGATGGTGAATACATCATTTAAGGAAGAAAGAAGCCAAACCTTCTCCTCCCCTCTTTCTCCTCTTCTCTCCCAACAAAAAAAGAGAAGGCCGCGCCTCCTCTTTCTTCTTTTTTCCTATCCTCTCCTTATCAGGAGCACCTGAACAGAACTTTCCCAACCGGGATCTTCGTTACCTGCTCAGCATAATCCCACTCCTCTTTCGGCTTCGGAACCTGCGGTACCATCTCCGTGTGGTAGTCGTAGGCGTGTGTTATGCCATCGCGCGTGATGGTATACAACCGCCTTGCCTTGCCGGCATAGGTCTGGCTGGCGTTAACGCTGCCGCTGCAACCTTTTTCCTTCATATATCGGCACAGGTCCGACATAAGACGGACGAAATCATCGGTTGCGTCGAACAGATTCGCAGCGTACGTGCTGACACCACCCGGGTACACGTAGTAGCCCATAGGCATTACTGCTGTAGCCATGAACTCTTCAATCAGGTTCATTACCTCGTCCTCCTGCGTCTCGAAATAGAGACTCTGCCATTCTGCCATATCTTTCTCCTTATCTCCCGCTTTTCCAGTGCGGGCCAGTAACGTGACGGGAAATCCGTCATTTCCAGTAACGAGCAGATACAGAGAGGTTCAGATAGGAAGAACTCTCCTATATCTGAATATCTCGTGACTGCTTGCTATTACTGTGCGTGGGTGAGGAGGAGATATTGAAAAAGCGGGATGGTGAAGTATTAACGATTAAGATCTTTTTCCAAAGCGTATGTCTTGCCGTTCAAACGATCTGTGAGGAGGCCGATAAGTACTTCTCTGTCCCAGAGGATAATATCAGTTCTTTCGGCAAGTTCGATCGCAGATTTAGTAAACTTTCCATTCGTGACTACAACTCCCCGATTACAATCATCATAATATATAATGCCGGCGAGGACCTCCTGGACTGCTTTATTACCTACTGCCCCGCCCGATCGCTTGCACTGAATGCCATACTTGGTATTAGCCAATGTAGCCATTACGTCTACTCCCTGGTCGCCGCTGCCCTTTGTCACTTCTACCTTTTTGAACCCGAGGTCATCAAGAAGCTCAGCTATATATTGCTCAAAATCAAGTCCATCCATTAGATCGACGTCATCAATTCCAATCGCGCGTCGTTTCCTTGCGCGCGCATTTGCCTTCGCTTTTCTGTATACTATGATGGTAGCGTCAAAAGGTTGGTAAAGAACCATGACCTTTTCACATATTGTACATTGACAACTGAATATATTGCTAAAACCTGAAAGCGAAAGGGATTTTAACCCTTATACCCGTCATTGAGTACGATCATTTCCGCTTGTTTTCATGCACTTGCTGGGATTTGGGCGCATTTCACCAATCGCTGTTCATATTTACACTGCTTGAGGAAGTTTAAACCGCCTATTTTACAGCCAAAGCAAAGCTTTGTTCTCAACTTTCCGCGTACTGGCATATGATCATCGTTAAAGAGGCGCCGTAACATAGATGGAACCGTTTCTACTCCATTTCGGAAGTGTGTTAAGGTCTTAAAATCTTCTGTTTTTCTGTTCCGCTGCTGCATCGCACGGTTTTTGGAATTCAGGCTGATTGTAACCCGCACTGTTCTCTTGAAGACCTTTCGGGTACATTTGTTTATATACGGACAGCCTTCACATTGGTTTCTGTGGAAAGATACTACGCATTGCCCGGCTTTCGGGTTATAGCTGCAGCTCTTGGGCTGCTGCCCGTTTGGACATTCAGTGACTCGAGTTCCTTCATCATTGAACTGAAAGTCCGCATTTATGTCCGACACATTCTTTCCTGTCAGGTTGGTTGTCTTCAGGTCGATGTTATTGTCCTGTGCCAGCTCCTCATTTTCCTGGCCGGAGTATGCACCACCTGCTACAAGGGTTACTTTTTCTGCCTGTTCACCGAGTGCAGCTATCGTTTCCTTTGCAAACTCACTGTCACTGTGCGTGTTTTGTTCGTATTGGTACCCTGTTACCACACTGCCGTTTTCGCCGGCTTCCTCAATGACATTGGCGGCATATCCTCTGTGTTTCTTCCCTGCTTTTTCACGGTAAGTCGCGTCCGGATCAGCAGGGTTCTGCATGCAATGGGCTGTCATCCCATCCCCTTTTGAGCGAAGAACATATGTCCCGTCTTCCTGCAGGACCGCCTGTTCCGAAAGCACACGGATCATAAGTTGAAATTCAGGAAGTTCATCATATCTGGATCCGCACAATGCAACCAGCGCCGCAGCATCGGCAAGAACGGATGTGATCTTATCGGATGTCTCTTCAGACTTATTATGGTAGATCACCATGTTTTTATCTTCACTGGAAAGGTAATGCTGAAGTTGTTCCGGAAGGATCTCACCTTGCTTTTTGCAGGCATTGACGAGATTTGCAGTGCAGGTATAAAGAAGTTCCAGACGGCTCATCTTCTTTATGTTGGATGCTACCATGAGGCTGTCCATTCTTTTTAAGGAACGGTCAACTTTCATCATTGCAGCCATTTCCTCAGACAGAGATGTGATCGTATCATGAAGGAGGTCAACGCCAGTTTGCTTTTCATATGTGATACAGCGCTCACGGAAGCGGCCCAGTGTCCGATCGCTCAGCGGCTGTTCAATAAAGTAAGTGGTATGGAGAGCGTATTGGTATCGGATGTCAAACATCAGTGATGTGTTGAAATCATCGTCACGCTGCCCGGTAAAAGGGTTGGAGCACATTAACTATTGCTAATCGGGCATGAGATACATATAATCACACTTAACAAGACGGTGCTTTTTATATATGAGTCATAATTATATCATGTGCATCCTGCGACTGCTTCTTACCCTCGCTGGTTGTAAGCAGTTGTCCAGGGCGGTTTTTTGAGGATAATACTTCGAATCAAGACATATGTTTTGCGTGATATCAGCTACCTTTAACATGCTCTTCATCTTTTCGCCTATTCTACTCATAATAACACTACTAAAGGGCAACTTGGCTGCTTTGGAAATGCATATTGCGTCCTCTAGCGGACACTTTTGCGGGCTTAAACGGATGCGGAGCGAAGCCAGCGGACGCCACCTTAACTTGCTCTTGGCTAACCCTTACCAGAACCGTCTGAGATGTCAAGAATGCCCCGCACACCGCTTGTTCTTGACATCTCAGACGGTTCTGGTACCATCGCAAGCCAAGCAGTTCATGTTTGTCCGTTCATAGCACCGAGTGTCCACTGACAAACGCGCCAGTGTCCGCTTGTCGGCGCAAAATGCATTGGAAAAGACATATTATTTCCAATTTTGGAACTGCCTACAGCTCTATGATTGCTACCTCGCGTGCCTTCAGCGCAATTCTCTCTCCCCGTTTGACTGTTCTACAGGAATCATGGTTTCCAGTAAACCGATAATCATGAGCATTAGTAAACGCTGAAAGGTCTACAGTAAATGTCTGTTCCTGAGCCGAGATGTTAGCTAATGCACAAGCGATTTGTCCCTCTTCATCTTTCCACATACAGTGTAGAACTGAAGGTTTTTTCAAACTGCGTTTTTTCCATCCGGAGAACTGCATCCCGAAAAATTGGACGTCAATATTCGGAACATTCAGGTGAATATTGGGAAGCATCTCTCCCATAACCAGGTACCTGGAAAACTTCTGAAACAACTCACAGGCATTGGATGCCATCTCCAGAATATCCGGATCCGCCTCTTCGACGTCCGCGTTTCTGGTCATATAACGCATTGTTAAAGGGCAGCCTGCCGGTAAGTTTCCATAAACAAAGTTATGACCATGGAAATATACACCGCTAGTGTTTTCGGATAAGAAGGATGTCCAGTCACCACCATAGCACGGGATAAATTCATGATACAAAAAAGAAATCAGAGGAACTCCTTCTAACCCTCTTGGTTCATCATAGTTTCTTCCATGATAAAGATCCAAATACTGGATGAATGGTTCACTGATCCATTCTTCTGAAAGAACAAATTCATTCCGTTTTGCCTTTCCGTCACGACGAATGTCCGCATAAATACGTTGTAAAGCTTCGATCTGCCATCTCCCTCGTCCAAGGGGATGTCCGTGATGAGGATTATAGCATTCCACAGCTGCACCGTTTAGAACCTGATCGGCTTGACTGATATCTATTTGATAGTCATCGATCAATTTCATAGTGGCACCGTATAGCTGCTCTCTTGCCTGCTCAGATGTAACACATGCATACCCATGCAGCCCATCCCAGCTCTCTACGTCGGAATCGGTAATCAAAATGTTTCCCGGATACATGCATGCCTGCTTCTCAAAATGTTCATGGAAATATATACGGTTATCATAGTCAATCTCAAGATTAGGCTGGTCAAAATCCTTACTGATTTTTTTTCGGATAGGCAATTTCAACCCTGATAAGCCAAAAGGAAAAATACGAATGTTTTGCTTCCTTAGCTCGTGACACATACCCGCAAATCTCTCTTCACCACCATACGGTGGAAAATAATCCGGGCCAGTCCATTCTCCCAGCTTTTCCCAGCCGCACATCATAGCAACCATGGGTATTTTCAGTTTATCTCTCCAAGACTGAATATAATCCGGCACACGATATAAGAACTCTTCTTTGTCCTCTTGAAAACGAAGCCTGATATTAAAGAAGAATGCCCCTTCCTTCACCCAATCCGGGATGTCTGTGCGTTCTGCGATCCGTTTTGAGCACCATGGTTGTGTGATTGCCCATTTTTTATAAATCAGCGCTGCGTCCTGCCAGTCTCCCTTAAAGCATCCAAGAACCGTCTCATATGTACACTTAAAATCATTTCCTGAAGCTTCCGGAATATGGTGAACCGGCGAAAAATCCAAATAGCTTTCGCTTTTTTCATCATGGATCCAAATCGGGCCAAATTCTTTTATTGCACCAGTTCCATCATAAGTGGCCAGATACATGCCTCCCAACCGGTCATAGAATGCAAGCAGCTGAGTGGAAGCTCCATTTGGATTTTCCCGGCCATCTCCAGGATATAGGAAGCGTTGGTTATACACACGATATGGCTCGTCTCCTTCCCAATCCATATACAGCGGACTAGGCAAAAGATAACCATCCAGTTTCGGAAGAAGGATCCTATTATCCTCCATAGGTTCACTCAACACAGTTTGTGTTGCAACCATTGGATACTCCACGCTCTTAATAGCAAATTCTGTATTGTTGTGAATCTCTATGCTCCAAAAGCTAAGCATAGATGCTTTCGGCAGCCTGATTCTACAGATTACAGAGATTTCCTGACCCTCAATCCGGTTATAGCAGAACGTTATGGAATCCGAAGTTCTTTCTATATGGATTTCTGAGGCTAAGAACGTCGATAAGCGGAATTCTCCCGGTTGTACAATACCGCTAAGTAATTCCGTAAAAGTTATTCGGCACATTGGCAGTCTAACGTGCGGATCAGTAATAATGTAATTCCGTCCCGAAGCAATATCGATCAGCCCTGTCAGACATCCTTCTTCGGTAAACGTCAGCCGGATGTTTTCGTTCTCCAATACATAAGATTGATTATCCATTTTACCCTTTCACAGCCCCCATAATAAAGCTTTCCTGAACTTTCCTGCTCAGAAGCAGATACAGAATTAGCGTAGGAAAGCTGCAGATAACCATTCCTGCTCCCATCATTCCCCAATTTGTCGTGTAGCTTCCCTGCATGGCAAAAAGGCCAACTGTCAGTGTGAAATACTTGGAATCTCCAATCAGCATATAAGCCATCATAAATTCGTTCCAGATTGCGATAAAAGACAGTATAACGGAGGCAACAATAACCGGCTTCACAATCGGAATGATAATTCTGAAGAAGATCCGGTATACACCTGCTCCGTCAAGGGCTGCAGATTCTTCAAGTTCCCTTGGCAGATTACGCATATACGCCGATATGATAAATACCGCGGTAGGCATAGTCATGGCGGTGTCCACAATAATCAGGGAAAGGTGGGTATTGTATAGTCCAATTTTGTGAATGGTTATAAATACAGGCAGTACTACCGCCTGCACTGGAATCATAATCCCAATAAGGAAAAAGATTAGCAGGTGATTGCCATATTTCCAGTATAGTCTGGAAACAGCATAGGCGATCATTAACGACAAAAGTGTTGTGACGGCGATTGAAATCAAAGTCACGATCGTACTGTTTCTGAAGAAAATGAGAACTTCCCCCTGATGGATTGCTTTTTCGTAATTCTCAAAATGGAATACCTTTGGAAATCCCATCACATTCCCACCGAAGATGTCATAATTGTTTTTGAAAGAGAAAAATAACATCCAGACAAAGGGGTATATCTGTATAACTGCAAATAAGAGAAGGAAGATATACTTAATGCTATTTTTTAGGGCACGCATTGGATTTACACTTTCTCTACAGTCTGAATCTTCTGAATGCATATTGTATCAATAATGTTAAAATAAGGCACTGAACTACAATAGACATTGCTGTTGCACTGCCGAGTCCATACTGGCTGTATGTAAAAATCTGTTTCTGCATCAGCCCCGCCTGCACAACAGTTGAACCAAACGGTTCGCCATTACTTGTCAGAATCATGCTCATATCAAAAATTTTGATTGAGCCAACTACTCCAAGTGTTAGACATACCTCAAGCATCGGCGCCAAGAGGGGGATTGTGATCTTCATTGCCCGCTGCCATCTACTGGCACCGTCAATGATAGCAGCTTCCTGTACTTCTGGGTCAATGGCTTTAATACCGGCATAAAGCAACAGCATATGCTGTCCAATGTATTGCCATATGATCGGGATGATCAATGCAATCAGTGCGGTTTTTTCATTACCAAGCCATACCCTGGCCGCAGACGCCAGACCAACTTTTCTCAGGATTGTATTAATTAGACCATAATCCGGATTATATATTTTCAGAAATAGTTGTCCGATTGCTGCTGATGAAATAACAGATGGAACAAAATATGCGGTTCGGAAAAAGCCTTCCCCTTTTACCTTGTCCGAAAGTACAATTGCCAGCAATAAAGCGATCGGAATCTGAATACACGCAGTCATGAGTGCTATGAGCAGAGTGTTCTTAACACTTAATAAATAGTTCTGCTCGTTATTGATAATCAGTTTTCTATAATTAGCAAGGCCGACAAAGGTCATGTCATTCAGCCCGTCCCAGTTATGAAAACTATATAGCAATGAACAAAAGACAGGAATAAAGATGACAGAGGTAAATAACAATACCCCAGGAAGAACAAATACAGCGATTGTACTTTTTTTTCCTAATACTTTCTTCATATCGGATATCCTTTTCCGGTCTTGGGATACCATCATAGTAAAAGGGGTATGTAAATCACGTCGCATTGTGATATGTACAATACATACCCCTCTTCATCCTTAGTTGATAAGCCATTCCATTAGATGTCTGGATCTGCTGTTTAATTTGCAAGAGCCGCAATCTGTGACTGCATCTGTGCACAGTATTCTTCTGGTGAGATTTTTCCTGCTACAAGCTGAAGGACTAACGAAGTATGGATATCTGCTGCTTCCCCACCAAGAGTGGTGTCCCACCACAGGCACATATCACTTCCGGAATTCAGTACAGCCACCTGCTGTTGAATCAGTTCTGCCAATGAGGATGTATCAACATTGTCGCTCTTCCATGCCGGAAGTCCATTTCCGTTCACCAGAGAAGTATCGCTCATATGTTTGCATAGATAAGCAATTGTCTGGAATGCGGCCTCAACATCTTCATCAGGTACATTACTGCTGATGCAGAACGTCTCAAATGCACCGCCGAAATTATCATTATCGTATTCTCCACCGATTCCCGGGAATTTTGCTATCTGAACTTTTCCCTTGATCGGGCAGTCATCCGCATCTACAGTTGCCGTTACCCAGGTTCCGTTAAACAGCATTGCAGCTCCTCCTGCTGCAAATTTCTGAACGCCTTCATCCCAGGAGAGGGAAAGATCATCCGGATTATAAGCACCGCGGTCCGTCAGCTCTTTTACCAGTTCTGCAGCTTTCAGGAAACCTTCCTGCTCGAAGGAATCTCTGCTGAGCAGAGCATTAAAGGAATTTGTAGCTCCGGTCGTACGAATTGCAAGGATGTCATAGTAGTCCATAACAGGCCACAGATCCTTACCAGCATACATAAACGGCGTGATACCTTTAGCATTTAATGCATCGATTGCATTAAGCAGATCATCCCAGGTTTCCGGAATGCCTACTCCAGCTTCTTCCAGGAGTTCAGTATTACAATATAAGACCGCAAGGCCAGTAATTGTCGGAAGCCCATATACATGCCCGTCAAATGTAAATGAATTGAGAGATCCAGGCAAGATCTGGTCATTGATACCATATTTTTCAATCAGATCATCAAGTGGTCTAATACTGCCGGATTTCACAAGATCTTCCATCTTTCCAAGACCCTGTATCTCAAACAGGTCTGGCCCCTCATTAGCTGCAAATGCGATCTTCAATTTCGAGTTGTAATCGGTACCACCGTTTCCGGTAATATCCAGGGAAATGTTCGGATTGTCTTCAGCAAAACTGTCCAGAACCTGTCTGAACGAAATGGCATTTCCATCAGTTTCGCCGGTCCAGCCATGCCAAAGAGTAAACGACTTTTCTCCTTCAATCTGCGTTGTTTCGGCATTTGCTGTGATCGCAGTCACTGCCAGCATAGAAAGTGCCAACGTTATGGCCAATAACTTTTTCATACCACACCCTCCTTTTCCTGACTATTGCCTGTATGTTACTTTAGTGTAAATATATTATACGATACTATCTCTTTTTTTCTGATAATTTATCTGACATCTTCAGTCATTTTTTTTACGTTTGGAGGGAAAATCATTTACCTGTCTGCAGATTTTTAACTACTTGCTCATACAAACACTGATATGATCCTAATCAGATGACATGCTCGCACAATTAGAAGACAGCCAAGAGCATAATCTCGCTTGACCAGAAGGATACCTTTCGGGTTATGAACTGATAGAGAGGGCGGAAGCCCCCTCTTTTTTTCTTGCTAAATCGCATGACTCGTCTGCAATGTGACGTAAAAACCGATCTTTTACAAACCCTAAGAATTGCTTTTGAATTCACTTACCGATTTTCCGGTCACACGCTTGAAGCATATTCCAAAATAATGAGGGTCAATAAAGCCTACTTTCTCGGCAACCTCGTGGACCTTTCCTCCCTCATGCTGCATGATTTCAATCGCAAGCCCAATACGTTTTCGCATTACATACTGGCTAAAATTGCTTCCCGTCTTTTGCTTGAACAATCTGCTGATGTAACTGGCATTTAATCCAAAATAGTCTGCCACTGTTCCTAACGACAAGGTGAAATCACATGCATTTTCATCGATATAATATTTAATCTTGTCGATGGTTTCTTCCTTTGCCCTGTTTTTGAAGGGTACTTCCTTTTTTCGATCCATCAGCATGGAAAGAAGCCGTTCTTTCTCCCTTTGCTCATCGTAGCTTCTTTGGATCTCACCCTTGACTTTAATCAGAGCATTCATGACTTCATCTGCTGAAATCGGTTTTGTGATATAATCAGATACCCCTATTTTCAGGCTTCGTTGGACATATTCGAAGTTCTGGTATCCCGTAAGGATTATGATCTTAATTGTTCGGTTCTGTTTCAGCAGAAGCTCCGCCAGATCAATACCAGACAGGAACGGCATGTTGATATCAAGAAAAATGATATCCGGCTGAAGCTGCTCCACCAACTCCAGCGTCTCCATTGAGCTCCCAGTTTCTCCGACCACGGTCATGTCAAGTTCTTCCCATTGTATCAGATGAATTAGCAACTCTCTTATCATGGGTTCATCATCCACAATAAGCACTGTCATTTTATTACCAAGCATAGCGGATTATCCTCTTTGATTATCAGTTATTCATGATCGGCTACCATGTTCAGCTGGTTTTGGGAATGAAGATGATGACCTTTATCCCTTCTTCGCGATTTGTTTCAATTGAGAGAAGATTATCTTTCCGATATATCAGCTGAAGTCGTTCTACGATCCCTGGTATTCCAAAGCTTTGCTGTCTGATACCTTTATCGTGAAGGACCTGGTAAGCCCGTTCTTCTGTCATACCGACGCCATCATCCGCGACAGAAAGTTCGATATGGTCGTCTGCATTGACTACCGCAATTTCAATAGTCCCAGGTTCCCCTTTCTTTCGTATGCCGTGGTTAATAGCATTTTCCACCAAGGGCTGCAAAATCAGTTTTGGAACCATGATCTGGCAGTCATCAATTCGATAGACAACCTGGAATAAATCTTTGAAACGATACTGCTGGATTTTCAGATAGTCTTTGACAATTGCAAGTTCATCCTGCAAAGGAAGCATCTCACTGCCGTTATTGAGACTTTTTTTATAGAACTCCCCTAATGCTGCCAGCAGAGTATAAACCTCAATATCTTCGTTTTTAACAGCCAGGGATCCAATGACATCGAAGGTATTATACAGGAAATGTGGATTTACTTGTTCCAGCATTACATTCAATTCATATTTTCGTCGGAGTTTCTGTTCTTCTACTATGTTCTGAATAAGATATTGTATCTCCGATATCATGTTGTTATAACCATTCCGCAGCAGGCCAATTTCATCATTTCCAGAAGTCCACTCCACCTTTGAAAAATGGTTTTTCCCTGCCTCTTCCATCAATTCCAGCAACTGGTTGATCGGATGAACAATCATGTTTGAGATAAAAAAAGATCCCAGCAACATGATAATAACATTGATAACGATTATAAAAGCATAGACTAAAAAAAGGTTCCCATCCCTAGTCATGGGAGTGATACACGCGAAGTTGAGGCCATATTGTTCGGATTTTCCTGTTGTGAGCATGGCCTCACTTCCTTCAAGCCCACGTACTGGAATTCCTGTATTATACGATTTCTCCAGTTGCTGCACTGTGATAGGGAAGGATTCCAAACTGCTTGGGGCGTTGCTATCATCCAGCCACATAGATATTTTGATATCCCGAGTTTCCAAAATACTTTGTAAATGCTTTTCCAACCGGCTGGCTTCTATATTGACTATGGAAATCCCTATTTTTTCTCTTGTTTGGACGTCGTTAATAACACGAATAAGGGACAGATTATTCTGATCAGCAATCCCCTTTCCAAACGACCTGCTGGTCAACTGCAGGACTACTTTTCCTTGAGCATCACAAACCTGCTGATACCACTCCTCATCACTGATATTGCTGGTCACTGGAAACGCCCCAGAATTTTGAAGGCTATAATATTTATGGCCATTATTGTCAAAAATGTACAGACTGTCGATATCATACGTCTGCAGCCGTACGCCCTCCATCAATTGATTAATCATATTGCGATTGCTGCTGACTTCCAACGTATAGTCAGCCCCATCTATTTCTTTCAGTATCTGCTGAACATCTTTATTGTAAAGCACAATATAGCTTAATCGATCTATATTACGGATATAATTATCAGCAGACTCGATTACCGTCTGTAGGTTTTCCTCTGCAATAGTTAATGTTTTATCCCTGAGCATTCCGCCGAAGATCAACTGACTAATTCCAATACTGAGCAATACTGATATGCAAGATATGGCCGTAAACAGAATAGCAATCTTTTTTAGAATGCTTGATTCACGGTATCTGGTTTTCATCAGTTGGAATACATTACCTGCAAGCATATATACATATGAACAGCAAGTCCCTGGCATAGGGCTTGCCGCATCCTCCCATATGAGTTTTACTGTGCTTCTTAGGAATGTTATATGTCAAAAAAGATTTCATTTCAAGATATGCCTGAGAGGTAGAATCAGGCTCCAGCAAAAGCGCCTGAAAGCATGACCTGCAATATTCTGATGAAACACTATCAGTCCCTCCCCGTGGAACACCACCATAGTATTCAAACGCATGCACATGGCAAAGCAACCAGTTTTCTGACTTCATGTCACTGCAGGGTTCGGCATATGTGTACCAACTGCAGGGAAGTACGGCAACAAAGATATACGCCGGCTCCTCTTCTCCGGTTACAGGATCCATGATATATAACAGATCGCCCGCCCAATCCACCTGCATGGCATCACCGGGTTTATGGGTAATACGCATGGTGGCTTTGGCAATCCTGGCCCAGCGACGGTATTTGTCACCAAACTGGGTGTACATGTACAGAACGCCGCCATCGTTGCGGACTTTCGTACAGTATTCACCCCAGAGAAGCGTCAGTGTAACGCCGGTTTGGCCAGTTCCTGGTGGATCCACTCATAATCAGGGATAGTGTAGGGAGAAGCAAGGGCATACTTCCCTGGGAACAACAGTTCCCGGAGCTCCTGATTGGTGACATCGTCATCCAATGGCCAGAAGATTCCTGCAGCTTTCGCGACGGTAATAACAGACGCAACTGTATCGCGAGAACTTTGAACCTGCTGTGCAAAACTGCGGCGACTGTTCCCAAGGCTATGAAGCCTCAGGATTTCACGGTAGTCAATCAATAAGACCGCCTCCTTATAATAGATATTCACGCCATAGCGTGCTAAGTCTATTATATAGAGTGGCCTTCTGCTCCGTGACGGTGGCCCTAAAACTCCGTTATGGTGGCCTTATTTCTCCGTGTAGATGGCCTTATCTTTCCGATTTCTGTAATAATCGAGAATTGGTAGTTCTCGAGTTGCCTCATTTAACTCGTGAGTTTCTTTCAGATCATCGGTATTTCGAACGACACTGAGGTACCTTCTCCCTCTAGGCTCTCTATTGTCAGCCCTTTTTCTGCTGGATGATCCAACTTAATCCTGCTATTCACATTCTTAAGACCAATGCTTTTAATACCGCTGGAAATTCTTTCGTTGAAGCTTTCTTTGATTTTTTTCAGTTGTTCCTTTGTCATTCCCTGACCATTATCTTCAACTGTAACTGCGATCAATTGGCTTTTTATTGCTTTATTATCTGGCTGGATTTGCTTTTTCTCTCCGATTTCATCGCTGCTGTCCAATGAATTATGTATAGAGACTCGGATAGTTCCGTGTTTTCTTGAAGGAAGGAATCCATGTAGGATACTGTTTTCTACAATCGGATATAAAACCATGCGGCGTATCCTGTATTCATACAACTCCGGAGAAACGTCCCACTCAACATCTGCTATGTTACTGTACCTGAAACAGTTAATTAATACGTAGCTGTCAATGTATTTAATTTCTTCTTCGATAGTCAGGTAACCTTTCGGGTCTAGATTCATCGTCACTTGTAAGATATTAATGAACGCTCTGATCAGCTCCACCTCTTTTGTATCTTTGCGTTTCTGTGCACTGTACAGCAAAAGGTTAAGCGTATTACAGACAAAGTGCGGATTAATCTGCGCCATAAGAAGCTGCATCTGCAATTCGCTTGCCTGTTTTTCCTTAGTTATAGATTCGAGCAAGAGCGCATCGATCCTTTCTGTCATTCGATTGAAGGACTCTGCGATTTGCTCTAGTTCGTCACCCGTTCGCACTGTTATGCGAGTATCAAGTCTGCTCTCAGACACCTTCTGAATGCCATCCATGATAACTGATAATGGATGTGTCATGTACATTAGAGCTATACTCGCCAATATAATAGCAACCAACACCACTAGGATTAATGTATGCACTGAAACTGAAAGTGCGTCTGAGATAACGGATTCAACATCATCCTTCTTAAGGCATGCCAAAAGGGACCAGTCTGTATCTGGAATCTTTAAGACAAAATAATAGTCCCCATTAACTTCTGTCTGTGAGAGATTCTTCTCAATACAATAACTGGCCATCTCCTTTAATACACTAGCCGGCTCTTTTGCCCCATTTTTATTTGCAATTGTCTGGCCATCCCGAACAATTACCATTTCGCTGGGATATGCACTGCTGATGGCTATGCTCCTTAAGAATTCCTGATAATTAAGTAGAAGGATGATCTTTCCTATATAGTTTCCAAAGTTTGTTTTGTTTGGAATGTTGAGAACATACCGGAACTGCATTGTTCCGTCATTCTCTTCATAAAGATGGAAGCCAACAGGATAATCTACCTTATCAAGCCATACATCCTGTTCAATATAGTTTTTACCGATATCCCCAATTTCGTTCCCGTCCCAGTCAATGATATACATGTCCGAGATAACGGATGAATACATAGCGATATGAGAAGATATACTCTTTCGTATAGCTTTCTGACGGCTGTAATACTCAAGAACCGTTCTCCCATGATTCTTAAGTGTCAGCTGAAATTCATCGTTCAATAGCATATTGACAGTGAATGTACTGACATCACTCAAATATGCACTGACGTTGGCTACGATGACCTTGATGTTTTCTTCTGCCTTTCGATACTCCTCGCGTTTTAGTTCGCTTGATAAGTAGTGATATAGGCGTGCTGTACAAATTGATGCGGATAAAATAATAGCCACAAAAAGTAAAAGAATAACTTTCAGAGTGAACTTCTGTGATAATCTCTTAGATTTACTTTTTCTCATCGTGATAAGTTTTCTGCCTGAGAAGCTCTGCTGGTGAATAGCCTTTCATCTGTTTAAAAGTGTATGAAAAATGCTGTATAGAACTAAAGCCAAGAAGGTCAGATTGTTAATGATCTCCTGATATGACACTCAGCTGCTTTGCCTCAGTGTCATAGAACTGCTTTGTGATTTGTCACTATTCCGGCATAGGGTGATTACATTATCACCCCATACCTGTTTACCAGTTTCACGGATAATAATCCGGATAATCATCATGGCCTTTTGCTAGACGCCGCTTTCGTTTCGAATGGAAAGGTGTATCGATGGCATCATCATATTCACCTAAACCACGATAGGAAAGATATTCATCATAAACCGGGTCCCCGCCATACCGCGCCCCCATGCTGTTGAATATCTCCGTGCGAAGATATTCATCATATGGCGGTTTGAGGAAAAAGCTCAGTTTATAGCGTGCCCTGATCACTTCCAGCTCCAGATGCTGGATATCCATGATCATCTGATCAAGGAGATGGCTGACTTCATCGATGTTTAACGTTGGTTCCCATGGGGCTCCATGAACGTCTTCACTATGGTATTCTTCGTTATTGACAGCGTTTTCGGTATCCTCCGTTTTCCACGGAAGATTCCACGGAAAAGAGCAGTCCTGGTCTTTCATCCCGTGCTCCTTTCCTTCAGCATTTCGTCCTCGACTACATACAACACCATATGGTCATCGACGAGACGTTTCTGCTGCTGAAACGCATACATAAGGCTCTTCTCACAGATACGGTTGATCGTCCGGGGGATGCCTGTCGATGAGCGGTAGATCTCATCCACAGCCCTGGATGTGAAGATGTCCTGGCTTCCACCTGCGTAAGCCAGGTGGGAAGCGATGTATCTTTCCGTTTCCGAACGGTCCAGATGCGGAAGGACACAGTTTATATCGATCCGCTGGCGGATGGCGGCGTACCGCTGGAGGTTCAGCTTATTGGTACGCAGCTCCGTCTGGCCGACAAGGATAAGGGCCATCGGACTCTCGGAGTCGATCTTTGTGTTCAGAAAAAACCGGAATTCCTCCAGTGTCTCCTTGTCCAGCAGATGGGCTTCGTCCAGGATACAGACCACCTTCTTGTTCTGCAGGCCGCGGATCAGTTCGATCTCCTTCTGCAGTTCGATCTTGGCATCCCCGCGATAGAACTTCTGTGTGCCGCCGAGCTGTTGGATCAGCCCGTTGTAGAGCCATTTCGGTGTAAGTTTTGAATCTGACAGGTACAGGCAGATATACTGTTCACCGGGAAGCTCATGGATCAGCCTGCGTATCAGTGTCGACTTCCCGCAGCCCGGATCGGATGTTACGGCAGCAAAAAGTTTTTCATCGGAAACATACTTCATGCGTGCAAGGCATTCTTCCATCGCCTTCGATTCATAGAGCTGCGCCGGCGGGACTTTCCGGGAGAAAGGAAGGTTTGCCATCCCGAAGAATTCTTTGTACATGTGTTACGCCTCCTTCCCGAAACCGGCAAAGGAGATCGCGCTCATGCGGTGCTCCCGGTTTTTTTCTGCCTTCTTTTTCAGGCCGTCGAGGAAACGTGACGTTTCCGGCTTTTCCTCCTTCATGCAGGAAGGCCTCACAGCACTTTTGTCACAGAATTCAGGGATAGCAAGCGGCTTCGCAGTGACCGGTACGGTTCCTTCACAGGTAACGACAATCGTTTCTGGTGCCATCGGATCATACGCGATCTCTACCGTTTTTCCGGCAAGGGAGATACTGATGTCATACTTCCTTCCGTCAAAGGACAGGCAGCCGGATTTATCGATCTCACGGGTCTCATGATGCAGGAAGGCTTCTGCAACGACACGGCTGTCAAGAAACTTGAGCGCACGGCTGTCGCGGTTCCACTCCTGGGCTGGTGTGATGCCGCCCTCCGGAACGGATACTCCCAGGCTTTCATAGTATTCGCGGATGCCGTCATGCGGCTTGTTGTGGTAGTATTCCTCTACCCAGGCCTGCCAGTAGCTGTTCAGCTCTTCCAGAGACTTTATGTCTTTAAGCTTCACCTCTTCCAGGAAGCCGTCAACGGAAGAATTGAACCTTTCCACCAGGCCCTTGCTCCAGGCGTGATAGGGTTTTGCGTGCATGTATCTCACGCCCAGGCGCTCCAGTGCGCGGGTAAGGTTCACTGATACATACTGCTTGCCATTGTCCGCGTAAGCTGCGTCCATTACGCCCCGCTTCAGGATCGCCTTGTGGAACGTATCCTCGACAATGATGGCCTCCTGATTATCATACCATCCGGATTCCAGGACGAAGCGGGAATGATCATCAAGCAGCGCAGACAGGTAAGTCTGCACCTTCCTGCCGCCCTCACCGATGGGCAGCTTTAATCCGTACTTGATATCGCATTGTGCCAACATCATACGGTGGGGCTTGCAGAAACGCCTGGAAGTGGCATTCCTTGCCTCTGTATAACGCTTCATCTGTTTGACGCCAAGCCCCGCCCTGTAAAGGTAGCGCTGCAGTGTGGAACGCTTAAGGACCCCCGGGGATACCCAGCCTTCCATTTCAAGGATCAGGATGATCCTTGCAACGGAGCGGGTCGGAACTTCTTTCTTGAGCTGGATCGCTTCTGAGACGACCTCATCGAAGTTGTCCGGAAGCTTTTGTGAACGACGCATTTCCCGGTTCATGGGACGCAGGCCTGAAAAGCCATTCTTACGCCATGCAGCCTCGAGCCGGTACAGCGTTCTTTCCGAAACATCGTTGTTTTCGGCGATCTGCGTACGGATCTGGCTTCTTTTGGCGGGGTCCAGGTCGTCGGCCAGCAGTGGCGAGATCATAGTGAAACGCTCGGATGCCTTCTCATCCTGCCAGGTGGTTACTTCTTTGTTTTTCATGGGCTGTACTGCCTCCCTTCTTTGATGATAGGGAGAGCATAACCCATATGTTTTTTGACATCGAGCCTAAGTCGGTGCATCCTGCCCCGGGGCAGGATCAGCAGCAGGGCTCCAGTTGGCCGCCTGCGTTATAAATGATGTGCTGGACGGTGGCAAGCCATCCGTTTCCATCACTTCGCAGTTCATCGAGTAATGAGATCCCGGACTTCAGGAACTGTACACTGAAACCAAGGATGCTATGGCCGACGGACTTCAGAAAGCCATTGACATTTGCTTTGTTATGTTCGATCCACGCCTTCCATCTGGAGACGGTGCGCTGAGAGGGGCTTTCAATAGTGGCACCTTCTTTTTCCGCCGTTGGATCATCTGGATCCTCGGGAATAACGACATCATCGACAGTATTTTCGATGATGTCTGTCAGGAAATGCTTAAAGCGTGTGAGCTGTGAAGGAAGACAGCGGTGCAGTTTCTTACAGCCAGGGTTCTGACATTTCCGGCGTTCGATCATTACATAGGCTTTTTTACCGTTATAGCCTTTCATGATGCGGGGAACCTGATCACGGTATTGAAGCCGGGAGCTGCAAATCGGACAGGCAGGTTCCTCCCCATTACTCTCAGCGAAAAACACCAAGTTTCTCGTTGTAAACAAGATCGCAATCTGATAAGATAACCATGGTTTATACCATTGGTCTCGGGGATACGATCTTGCAAGGAGGGATCCCCGGGGCCTCTTTCTTTATAATGATGATTGCCATTATAAAGAGCAGTCCGGAGACAATCAAGCAGATCTGTTTTCTGCTAAACTAAAGGATCAACAACATTGTTCACAATCTCCGCCGGGTCGAATGGGACAATCATGGTGGCAGCGATATGACCCTGGCCTTCAACGATGCGGTGATTGGAAGCATCAAAGGCCGTGATGATCAGGCAGTTATGCATTACGAAAACTACCGGTACCACGAATACGCAGTCCTGACCCCTGAACATTTCCTTCCGCTCATCTATGTGCTTGGTGCAGCTAAGGGAGAACCGGCAGAGATCTTTAATAATCATTGTGAACTTGGAGCAATCTCCATGACCGGATTTGTCTTCGGACTGTAAACATAATGAAAAACCCCGGAGATTTTTGACTTCTCCGGGGCCAGTTATGTTAGTACTTGTTATGTAATTGTATCATTACAAAGCGGTTAAGCCGCTGTGATCTGGACCAGATGTCTCTTGTCCTCGACCTGCTTCTGTTCTTCCTTCTTCGGAATCTGCAGGGTCAGGATGCCATCGTTCATCTGTGCGTGGATGTCATTCTCGGTGAGCTGATCACCGACATAGAAGCTGCGGCTCATGCTGCCGGCGTAATGCTCGCGGCGGATGTACTTGCCTTCTTCGTTCTTCTTGTCGTTATCGACTTTCTTCTGAGCGGTAATGGTCATGTAACCATTATTCAGCTCGACGGTAACATCATCCTTCTTAAATCCCGGAAGATCAACTGCGACCTCATAGCCCTTTTCGGTTTCCTTTACGTCGGTCTTCATCTCGTGAGCAGCCCTGCCGCCATAAAGTTTCTTGTCGACATCGCTCATGTCCGGAATCATCGGCATATAGAAATCATCATCAAACCAGTCATCAAACAGATTGTCATTAAAGATACTCGGCATCAACATAAGTCATTCTCCTCTCTGAAATGTCCTTTTCGGATCAAACCTATGTAACCGTTGTGCTCGTGAGCTTTCGTTTCCGGGTTCCAGTTACTTTCAACTACTACTGTTTCTATGTGATACGAAAGAGACTTTTTCGGGAACTTCCGAAGGCCCTCTCAGTGGGCTCTTCATCTTTTCCTTTCATCTCCTTCGTTCTGACTGCGTTATAGTTCGTTTTGCTAGCGCTGTCAAGTGTTGAGTGCTAATTTTCTGACGAATTCACAATATCGTCACACTTCATCCTCAGCCCATGCTTAGCAGCCTTTCCTACCGCTTTTATGGTCTTCGATAGAGCATGAAACATTGCCTGGATTGGATTTCAGCCCGGCATCTTCAGGGCATATGGACACCCGTCCGTCTTCAAATACAGAAGCCGGTATCCCGATAGATCCTTTCTTTTTGCACCCATCAAATACAGGGTTAGTGTCCCTCAGGCGGGTAAATTCTTTCATGAAGCGGACATGTTCCCCGATATCAATGTACTGAAACTCGTCTTCTCTCCCGACGATCTGCTCATGCACATAAGCACAGTCCGGACAACTAGGCATCCCATAAATCTTGATCATATTCATACCTCCTGACCTATCGGAACAGTCCGTCCGGCATGCTCCTCCAGACGCCATTTTTCACGAAGTAAAAACATTTCCCAGTCAACAAGTTCTTTGCGAACAATGTCGCTTCAAGCTGAAGTGTCGAATTTCGGTAATCGACCGGGTCAGACATTCGCACATCGAATAAGATTCGGAAATGCACATTTGCCTTCACATAGTTGTATTCTGGTGTATATGTACTTCCGTCCGGCATGACGTTCAGAAAAGGCATCTGATAGAATCTTTCCATCGTCGCTTCATCCGGCTTGAAGCCGGCTGGATCAAGGCCCGCCTGCGTGGCTATCTTCGTGATCTTCGGCATGAGGACGTTCTTTATCATCTTGTCCTTGCCGAAGGAGTCCATATTTCCTTCCAGGTCGTCTGTCTTCAGATAAACCATCAGATCTTCCTCCGGACCAGAATCAGTTCTCAGAGAGGAAGGTCATGATCTCTTCCGGGCTCTTCTTACTCTTCTTGACTGCTTTCACGATTGCGGCTATCTGTGCCTTCTCCGCAGCTTCCTTCTCTGCTTTTTCTGCAGCCTTCAGCTCTTCCTGAAGCTTATCCTGCTCGTCCTGCAAGGCAACTGTTCTCTCCTGCAGCTTGTTGATCTGCTCTTCCAGCTTGTCGATCTTTGCCTGGATTGCAGCTTTATTTACACGTCTTGCCATCTTCTCTATTTCCTCCTATGAGTGAATTTCCTTCATAATATCACGATTCCTGTTCCTGATACATTCACGAACCTGGCTTCTGTGTCATGACTCTCCGTATCCGTACCGCGAGCATGGTATTGCGCTTTGTCACCGTGACATGGTGGACGGCATAGGACAAAGCTTTTCTTGTTCCTACGATGACTAGGATCTTCTTTGCGCGGGTGATCCCGGTGTAAATGAGATTCCGCTGCAGCATGACGTAATGGTTCATCAGTACCGGCATCACAACGATTGGATACTCGGATCCCTGTGACTTGTGGATGGTCGTAGCGTAAGCCAGCACCAGTTCATCCAGTTCCGAAATATCGTAGGGAACACTTCTTCCATCGAATTCGACGGTAAGAGTCCGGTTCTGTGTGTCCACGAAGCTGATGATCCCTATATCGCCGTTGAATACCTCTTTGTCATAGTTATTGCGGATCTGCATGACCTTGTCCCGCTGACGGAACTGCATGCCGGCGTGACGCAGGAATGGGACGGAATCAGCTCCGCCATATCCGTATGATCTCTGTCCGCCTGATCCCCTTGATTCCTGCCCGACCTCACCACTAAGTGGGTTCAGGGCTTCCTGCAGGGCCTGGTTCAGGTTCGACGCTCCGACTACGCCGCGCTGCATCGGAGTCAGCACCTGGATCTCCGACGATGGCGTGTGGTAATAGCGAGACAGGTTCTCCTTTACCAGCTTCGTGATCGTGGACACTGCCTTCTCCGGATCTTCTTCCTCCATGAAGAAGAAATCACTGGTCCGGCCGTTTGACAGGTCCGGCATCTGTCCCTGGTTGATCCGGTGTGCATTCATGATGATCCGGCTTTTCTGAGCCTGGCGGAAGATCCGCTTCAGGCGGACGACCGGGACACAGCCAGATTCAATGACATCGCGAAGAACATTTCCGGCGCCGACAGATGGAAGCTGGTCGATGTCCCCGACAAGAATCAGGGTCATGGAATCCGGGACAGCCTTGAGGAGATTGTACATGAGCATGATGTCAATCATGGAACATTCATCCACGATCAGGACATCTCCTTCAAGCGGCTTTTCTTCGTTCTTTTGATATCCTTCCGGAGGTTTGAATTCCAGAAGCCGGTGGATAGTCTTCGCCTCGCGGCCGGTGGCCTCCGACAGACGCTTCGCAGCCCGGCCGGTCGGTGCAGCAAGCAGGATCTTCGCGCCTTCATCCGCAAATGCTGTTATGATGCCCAGTGTGGTCGTTGTCTTTCCGGTTCCGGGACCGCCCGTCAGGACCAGAACCTTGCTGGTCACCGCTGCCTGGATGGCCTGCATCTGGATCTCGTCGTACTGCATCCCAGTCCGGAACGTGATCCGCTGAGCCAGATTTACGGTATCTACATGCACGCTCGGCTGAGCATGTAGAATCGAAATCAGACGCTTCGCGGTACCTGTCTCGGAGAAATAGAACGGCGGCAGGTAGACCGCTTTGTACATAGGGTCTGACGGATCAAAAGCATCAGATTCTGCACCATTCCCTGAAATGGGCGTATCTCCCGGTGGAGAAACTCTTGCGGATCCAGAAGTATCCCCAGAAAGATTCCGAGATGCATCCAGCCCGGAGAGATACTGCTCATAGAGCGAATAGTCCACCTGGTCGCTGCTCTCATCCGGTTCGGATTTATCCGTCTCCTGGACAGATGACAGAGTGTGGACGCTGTCCTGAGGAATATTGTCCGTGATCACATCCTTCGTGCGGATCATTTCATCCAGCGTCATGGCAAGCAGACCATCCTCTACGCCAAGGAGCTCCGCTCCTTTCTCCAGAAGCATCTTCCGGGTCGCATAGCAGTGACCGTCTTCAGACAATTTATTCAGTGTATAGAACAATCCGCTCCGCAGGCGGGCATACTTCTCCTTCCCGAAGCCCATCTTCTCAGCGATGGTATCCGCAGTCTTGAAGCCGATTCCCCAGATATCATCCGCCAGACGGTATGGATTCTCCTGAACAACCTTGATGCTGTCGTTGCCGTATGTCTTGTAGATCTTTGTCGCGTGACTGGTGCTGACATCATGACTCTGCAGAAAGACCATGATGTTCTTGATCTCCATCTGCTCCAGCCAGCTCCTCTTGATGCTCTCCACACGGGCCCTTCCGATGCCGGGGATTTCAAGAAGCCTGTCAGGCTGGTCTTCGATGACGTTCAGAGTGTCTGCTCCGAACTGGCCGACGATCTTCTTGGCGTACTTGGGGCCGATTCCCTTGATCAGCCCGCTGCCGAGGTACTTCTCCATGCCGTAGACCGTCGCCGGCAGCGTTTCCTCGAATGTCTCCATGGCAAACTGACGGCCATACTTCGCATCCACCTTCCACTGACCGGTCAGAGACAGAACCGAACCAACATGAACATCCGGCATGGCGCCTACCACAGTCACAAGGTCCTGGTAATTCTTCGCCCGACACTTGATGACCGTATAGCCATTTGTCTCATTCTGATATGTAATTCTCTCCACGACACATCGAAGACGTTCCACTCAGGATTCTGCCTTTCCGATAATAATGATGTTGGGTTCAAAGTTCCGGGTATATGTCTCCATATATCGCGTCCATCAATGCCTTATTGTCATGATTGTCGCACATCACGGTCACTACGGCATCTCTGTCACGGAAGAGTATGGAAAGCTGACCATATTTGCCATCCGCCCGAAAACTGTTATTAGCTCCTCCCCAGAACAGATATCCATAGCCATATTCATCCTTGCTGTTATCGACCTGTTTTGTGGTACTGTTTCTCACCCAGTCTGCGGGGATGAGCTGTCTTCCATCCCACTTGCCACCAGCCAGATACAGTTCCCCGAATCGGTGCAGTTCCCTCACAGTAAGGAACAGCCCTCCGGCGCCGAACGTATAGCCCTGAGGATCTGTCTCCCACATGGTATGACGTATTCCGAGCGGTCTAAGCAGCCTTGTGCCCAGATACTGCATTAAATCCGTACCGCAGCGTCTCTGCACCAGAACCCCTGCCAGATAAGGTCCTGCATTATTGTAAACGAAGCGTGTTCCAGGCTGGTCAACAAAAGGGATTTCCAGAGATAGCTTCACCCAGTCATCCTGCTCTATATATGGGCGCTGACCTCCCATGAGTGAAGCCTTCTCCTGACCGAGGCACATTGTGAGCAGGTCTCTCACCGTTGCTCTTTTCAGGTTTTCTCCTGGGTGCGCGGGCAGGTCATCCGGAAACGCCTCTGTCAATGGTTCATCCAGAGAAAGCAGTCCTTCTCCGATTGCTATTCCGACTGCAGCGGAGGTAAAGCTTTTACTCGCAGAATAAATGTTGCGCCGACAATCGTCCTCCCAGTGCTGTTCATAGATCAGCTCCCCACCTTGTGAGATCATCATTCCATTGACATTCAGCTCCGCTGCTTTATTCTCAAATGCCTGAAAATCATGCATCCTGGTCACCTCCTGGCTTATCTCATGATCATATCATGGTCAGCCGGCAAAGGAACAAGCCGGGCGTGCGGCAGTGTCTGATACCAGTAGGCAGCCGACGTATAATCATCATAACGCGGGCCGGTCCACCCAAGATTATCCAGCGTCATGCGAAAGTTCTCCCTGAAAGTAATCGGGTCAGGGAGATGAAAATGATAGAGCAGGAAACGCTGCTGCTGGTGGTATTGCTGCCTCTGGTCACCAAGAACAGCATACAATCCGGTATACAGCCCACAGAACGTCTGATATTCCTTCTGGCAGATATCATTTCCAAAGCCATATGCCCCGCCGAAATAATCCTCAGTTCCGGTGTAGTGAATCGATGGATACCGGTCATTGTCAATATACATTCTGGCCTCGCCCTCGACCCAGCAGGTATTATTGCCGTTCATGCCGGCTGCCAGAGTCAGGCCAAGAAACTGCCCTCTTCCTTTGATTCCGTCTACGACCGTATAGGATCTGCCCTTCTGAACCGGATGCTCCTGACGATAGCACGCGTGAAAATAAAGGGCATCATCCGGGACCTCCTCATAGCTTCCGGAAATGCTGTAATAAAGATCTTTTGTTTCCTTGCTACGGTTTTCTACGGTGATCCGGCAATGCCGGCGGAAAGGCATGCGAAAATACGCATTGTATCCTCTGCCAGGTGCAATCAGCAGAAGCGCCGAATTCAGCACAGGATATCTCCCGTCCCGGTCTGCGAAATCTTCATCATATGCGTCTCCGAAAAAAGCGGAGATCGGGCACTCAACGGATGGTTCTTCTTCATTCTCCCAGTAGATCCGCAGGATAAAACTGTGCCCAATATATCCAGTCATCCAGATATGCCGGATCATTGCCGGTCCCGCAATATCTGCAAGTGTAGCGACCTGCCCCGGTTCTATCGTTACTGTCGGGTGGAGCTTTGTGCAGTCTCCCCCTCGGCCGCCCCCGGCTTTCTCCCCTGTCGGATTCTCTGCCGAAATGACAAAACTGCGCCTGTCTTTAAAGCGCCAGTACTCCATGTTCTCCATCACCAGCCCTCCCGGATCAACACAATACTGCAGAGAATTATTATGCGTTCAGTATTATAAAGTCAGTGCTTCCTGCAGAACCTGGCTGAAATTCTCACGAATCATCTCTATGCTCTGCCCTGGTTTGCATTCGTACAACTTCTTATCCCCGATAAACAGAGTCGGAACATAATAGTAGTCATAATGATCTGCCACATCTGGCTGTTTATCTTCGTAGATCCAGTCGACCGGAATATTCTTGTACCCCGGATGCTCTTCGCAGAGTTCCTTGTATGCCTTCAGTCCATTTCTGCAGTACGGGCAGCCTGTCAATAAGAATGCAGTAATCTTCTTCACAATAAGCCTCTCCTTCCTGGATCTTTCAATTCACCTAATCTCCCGCTGTTCGTCTAGAATCTCCGCTTCGCAGTTATCTTCAACGAATTGCGAAATCTCGTCCATCATACTATCTGCCATCGCGTTATATGGAACGATTGAAGCCACACCGATCACAATAATCTGATGGATGTCCTGCTCATCGATTTCTGCCACTGATGCATGGAACTTATTCTGAAGTCTGGCAACCAGACTCTTTACAATCATTCTCTTTTCCTTCAAGCTGTGCACCCATGGCGCATGCAGCCGGAAGGTCATTGCCGCTATTCTCATGATTATTTTCTCTGATAAAAACGTACTCTGTTTCTGAGGACCGGTCTGCAGAAAAATGATAATGCATCCGGTCATAAGCTTTTATTGCTTCGGGATCCTCGATCTGATGTTCCGCCATGAAGCGAACCATATCTCCTCTGGCCATCTTGGCATAGACTCCCTTTTGAACGACTCTGCCGTTCTCCAGCTCGCCGAAGATACATGTGATGAACCGGTCTTCCGGCTGAAGATATTTCTCAATACAGCGGGAATATTCTTTCGATGCCAGGTTGATAATCACACCACCGTCATCACGTACTTCCTTGTAGAGAGTGTCTCCCCAGTATTCGTAAAGATTACCGGTTCCTGCAACTTTGGCTTTTGCCTGCATCTCCAGGCGATACGGGGTTACGCCATCCATAGGTTTCAATACACCGTAAAACCCAGAAAGAATCCGAAGATGCTCCTGTATATAATCAAACTGTCCATCCTCGAAGACAGCTGGCGCCATGTACTGAAACGCAATTCCATCGTAGGACAGAATCGCGGGTGTAAGCATCGCTATGTTCTGCAGATCCATTTTCTGCAGACGGGCGTAGTTTTCCTCCGCGATCTTGTCATTGCAGGCCCAAAGCCTCTTTGCCTCTGCATATGACAACGTCCGCATCCAGCACAGAATTTCTTCTGCCTTTGAAAGAAACACCGGTGTGCTGACAGAAGCAAGACTGTCAGGATCTACCCTCATCTTCTTTGCCGGCGAGAGGACGATCCTCATGAAAGTGCCTCGAGCATCTGTGCCGGATTGTCTGCAGCTTTGACCTTACCCATTGCTTTTTTGATCGTGCCTTCTTCGTCAATCAGATAGGTTGTGCGGATCGTTCCCATCGAAACCTTTCCGTAATTCTTCTTCTCACCCCAGGCACCGTACATTTCCAGAACCTTATGTTCCGGATCGGACAGAAGCGTAAATGGCAGACTGTATTTCTCCTCAAAGTTCTTGTGCGACTTCACGCTGTCCTTGCTGACACCGAGCACAACCGCACCCTTCTCCTGAATCTGCGGATAGCGCTCCGAAAATCCGCAGGCCTGTTTTGTGCAGCCGGCGGTATTATCTTTCGGATAGAAATACAGAATCACCTTCTGGCCTCTGTAATCCTCCAGTGAATGCATCTCACCATTCTGGTCCGGCAATGTGAAAGTCGGCGCTTTCGTTCCAACTTCGAGCATATATTGATCCTCCTCTTCTCGATCCGCGGTATATTCCGCTTCTCAGGCGTCGATTCCGAATTCCTTCTTCAGAGCAGCATACCTTGCTGCCTCTTTCTCCTTGACCGGCTTCGACAGGTCATTGTAGATATGGTGCATGGCATCTGCATCCTTCAGGACCTCATCGGTCTCGCTGTCTACGGCAGCCTTATCGTCATGATGATATATCGCTGACTGGATCAGGCTGTTCTCATCCGGCGAAGTAATCCCCAGTTCATCCAGGATCTCTCCCGCAAGCTCAGCACCTTTATTAGCATGATCCTCGTAGCTCCCTGTCTTATAGGCTTAACAATCATGCAGCATCCCAGCCATCTGCATAAGTTCGATCTGGTGGGAGGACATTCCTCTCCGCTGGGCAATCAATGCTGCCGCAAATGAAACTCCGTACAGATGTGCTTCTGCTTTTGCTCTGTCCGCGTCTTCCTCTATCCACTTCGCCAGTTTCTTATCAATATACTTTCTCAGTTCCTTGAGCCTGCTCATCGCTGCTTCCCTCCTCCCTGATATGCCAGATGCCACACTTTCAGAAGAGCATGCTGATCAGCGCAAGGATTGCAAGGCCTCCCTGCTTCAGAAGAATAGATCTGCTGACTGTCAGGCTTCCATATGCGGCAACAAATACGATGTATCCCATAAGGCACGCCATCATCAGCTTTCCGGGAGCAAAAAGCAAGGCAATAAGAATCAGTATAGCGATGCCCAGGTTATAGACTCCCTGATTCTTCATGGAGACATTCATATTCGGATTCTTCAGAACCGAAGTCTCCATACCAAATGTCTTCGCCGTCTTCTCTGAATCTGTCTTTATCGTCTCCAGGTAAAAGATATAGACGAACTCCAGGGCTGTCAGTACAGCCAGTATCTTTGTTACGATGTTCATGTTTCTTGTCCTTTCTGTTGTCTCATGTATCTCTCATGCTCTGCAAGTAATACGCTCAGGTCAAAAACATCATCACCCGCTCCGCTTACCCATGTTTTCGCGTCAAAGTTGTAGGACTCCCAGTCTTTGTTTCCATCTGAATAGTTTCTGAGTCTGTACAGCTGATCTGACAAATGAATCTCGCCGGGCTTTTCTGGTACTGCGAATGTACATACAGCGAGAATCTGCTCCGGCAAAACATTATGGAAAACAAGCTCCACATATGTACCGTCTTCAGGATGATCAAGGTTCAGTCTCGTAGACAGGAAGTCGGAAAAGTATGCATCGCTCAGGATAAAATTATCTGGCTGAAGATCTTCTGCTATTAAAGTTTTCTTAGCCTCCTGTGCCATCATACCCAGCAAAAGCTGCTTATCCGAAATCAAGCTATTTGCATATTCTACACTGTCAGCGAAATGCGACTTAGGGTGATCTTTCCCAAAGCCATCCCTGTATTTGCTGAAATCTACGATATTATTACGACTGCCTGAGTTCATTTTCTCCCTATAATGCGTAATATAAGCATATCATCCACTTTCGCATCGCGGATCGCTATCTCGTTTCCGCCTTTCAGAAAGACTTTAATTCGGTAATATCTGAGGCATTCTTCCAGATATTGCTGAAACTTTTCACTACGTCTTTTATACCCATATTCCTTCATGATCGTCCGCAGCTTTGCCCGGACATATGCTTTGCCAGGCAGAAATAAGAGTTGCAGCCGCACAGACTTGAAAAAACGCTCAACGTGCTGATTTTCATCCAGAAAATGCAGAACCGCATCTTCTCCCGGGTGAATGTCGTTCATGTCCTGTATGGCTGTTGGGACTTCATCCTCCAGTTCTCTATGATGAAGAATCCACTCCTGCCGCGCTGAAACTTCTCTTACCAGTTTCAGCTTGCTTTTCCGATATCTCGGATGCAGTCTTTTCAGATCCGCCTGATAGATTCCATTGACGATCAGGCTCTGCTCTTTCATAGACAGGCCTGATTTGGCAAAGATCCAGGCTAGGCTTTCTGCATCGTAATACAGCTGCTCCTTCATAGTTTATCGCCCTTCAGACCGTTGCACTTTCTGCAGAGGATCTGAAGATTCTCAGGTACAGACTTTCCGCCCCTGTTCATCGGAACAATGTGATCTACTTGGAACATCACACGGCTTCTGCTTTTCATTCCGCAATGGGCACAGACATACTCGCCATTCTCATTTCTGGACTTCTCAAAGGCCTCATCTCTGAGTTCTCGCTCCCTGCCCGGGTCGATTTTCCCGATCTCGGCGAGCGAAAGTGACTCCAGGCTGCGTTTGCCATATGTCACATTATTTTCTTCTTCGTAGATGCCCGGATAAGCAATTTTTCTTTCCTCAATATCAACCGCATTCAGGAAATAAATCTTCCTGCCAAAGAAAGTGCTCAGCATGTTATGATCACGGTCATCCCAGAGTTTATTCAGATAATCACTTCTCGGTCTGCCGCCAAGTCCCTGGTCATAAAGAGTCTGTGCAATCTCTGTCACATCGATTCTCTTACGGTCAATGTCTGCAAATGTTGAGAAGGCCGGTGCTTCTGAATTCTGAGCGTAATATTTCAGGATTGAAATGACATCCTTCGGATCATACGGTGGCACCATCTCACCAGTAAAGAATGTCTCCCTGCACTGCTCCTCCATTTCATTCAGAACCTGCTCCGGCAGGTACTCGTCAGGATTATCTTTCTGCCCGAAGCTTTCAAATAAATCCGGCAGAGATTTCATCAGTTCTTCATAGGCAGCCTTTGTGCTGTCGTATACCATGACAGGCCGGCGGACATCGACACCGCTCTCTTCCACATAAGTGAAATTATACATGCCTACAGGGATGCGTTTCTCAAACGGCACTGCTTCCAGCTTTGACGTATCAATGGCATCGTCCAGGATAGAGGCAAACTCTTCCATCTTCGCAATGGAGATAAAACGTACTTCGCTGTCCCTCTTCTCAGTCGGGCTATCCGTAAACTCATTGCTTCCGGTGAATATGCTTTCCGGGTTCACCCATGCGATATGCTCATTCCAGTTATCGATGAAGTATACGATATGAGCGATATCCGTTCCATGCGCAGCGCGTCCTCTGAGCGCTCGTCCGACCATCTGCGTCATCAGGATCGTAGAGACGGTGGGCCTTGCCAAGAATACTGTGCTCGTCTGAGGCAGATCTACCCCCTCTGTCAGAATGTTCACATTGATCAGCACATTCAGTTTTCCCTGACGATACTCCTCGATCTTTTTAGCATTCCCTTCGCGGCTGATGCGGACTCCTGTCGCAGCATCCCGGATATCGGAAACGATATAGTCTGCCGCCACTCCGGCTTTCCTGAAAAGTGCTGCCAATTCAATTGCATGGTCGATGTTGACCGCAAATACCAGTGTCTGACCATACTCTGCTTTCTTTTCAAGGTACTTGCCCACGATCAGCTTGTTTCTGGCTGCACTCTTGGCGATCTCCTGCTGGATATCAGTAGGAAGTTCATCCAGTTCCTGAATGCTCCTGAGAGCGTCGATTCCCAGAGATTCCCCATACTTCTGATCTGTATATGCCTGCTCAAACACCGGCCTTGCAAGAATTCCCGTGTTGATCAGATTCTTCAGACCGATCTCATAGGCAATACCGGATTCATTTTTCACAACCTGGTGATCCAGCACACCATCACGGTAGATTTTTGAAAGCAGTCCCTGCTCGGTCTCGGCTGTGCGAAATGGCGTTGCCGTCAGTCCGATTAGTTTTACGACCGGAACCTTCTTCTGCACATATTCGATGACGCGGCGATAGGTCTTGGCAGTAGAGTGATGCGCCTCATCCACCACCAGGAAGATCTCCTTCTGGTCCTTCAGCCACTTGTCCAGGGCTTTCAGATTCCGTCCCGCACTGTCTTTGCCGACGATCAGCAGGTCATCGCTTTTCTGAATGTTGATCATCCGGTCATGATTCATATCTCCGGAAATGATCCTGTAAGTAAAGGACGAGATATGAGGCATGATTTCCTTATAGGCATATGCCTGAAAGGACTCGGCCGCCTGATCAAGCAACATCTGTCTGTGAGCTAGCCAGAGGATCTTTTTCTTCTGGTCAAGGGCATTTCTGATCAGCCATGATGATGCAGTATATGTCTTGCCGCCGCCAGTTGGCAGAACGACCAGTGTGCTGAATGATCCGCCCTTGTTCATCAGATCCAGGTTCGCCATTGCATGCTTCTGGTGTGGATACAAAGTACGTGGGTTTGCGCTTGTCTTTGCAGATACTGTTCCAAATGAGTGCGTTGTAATATCATTCACTTTCATGTGCTTATCCTTATCAAACCGGTCTGATTTATAATGGCTCCGTAAAATCAGACACTTTTTAAGACGGTTTTTAATGAATCTGATATGCTTAGAACAACCAACATGGAGGATTCAAAAACATGTCTCGTACAAGAAGAAACTTTAGTGCCAAGTTCAAATCCGACCTCGTCCTTGAGGTTCTGAAAGGGGAAAAGGAACTGAACGTCATTGCTACTGAAAATGGCATTCAGCCTAACCTCCTCCGGAACTGGAAAAAGGAATTCCTTGAGAAAGCTTCTGTGGTCTTTGACGACACCCGGGAGGAAAACCTG
>Ga0256404_1003520_pt1 | contig 31684 bp, 30 predicted proteins | sample RumenRJG_01DNA_FD_185990 | JGI IMG/M metagenome (GOLD analysis project Ga0256404, IMG submission 185990) | Bovine rumen microbial communities from Lethbridge, Alberta, Canada - RJG_01 | ecosystem: Host-associated > Mammals > Digestive system > Stomach > Rumen | place: Canada: Alberta | collected...
TATCATATGAAACAGATAGTTATGGAAACGAGTATGAAAATTTAATTAAAAGTCAAAACTATGAAAGGATTACATTAACTGTAAAAATATTAGATGATTCAATAATTAAACAACAACCAACTATTCCAGAAAGCAGCACAAGTGTAGATCAAAACAACGAAATAGAACATAAAGATTTGAAACTTGATTATACTGTTCTTTCGAATGGTAAAGCAGAAATAACGGGATATAAAGGCGAGGGTAATTCAATTACGGTATACGACAAAATAGACGGTCATAATGTTGTAGGAATTGGAAAATCCGCATTTAAAGACTGCAAAGATTTGGTCAGCGTTTCTGTTTTGGCTGATATTGAATATGTTGATGACTATGCTTTTTGTGGTTGCGAATCTATTTCAGAAATTAGTTTTTCGAGTATAACAGATCGCATTGGTAAGCATTCTTTTGAAAAATGCACATCGCTAAAGTATCCTTTGATTTGGAGTAATCCAAAGATTATCGATGAATATGCTTTTGCTGGCTGCAGTAGTATTGATGATGTTTCTATTGATTCAAAAACCGAAGAAATAAAAGCTCACGCATTTGATGGATGTGAGAATCTTGAATACGCTTTTATCTGGAATGAAAATACAGTGGTTGATAAAAGTGCTTTTGAAAATTGTCCAAAGCTAAAAAATTGATTTTTAATACGGAGGTTAGTATGGGATTGTTTACAAAGAAAAAAACCGGCGGATTTATGGATCAAATTCGTTGTGATGAACCTAATTATTTATTATGGAAATGGCATCCGTCAGGAGTTAAGCAAGGTGAGAATAACCGTGAAAACGCTATACGTTGGGGCTCGTCTTTACGAGTAAAAGACGGAGAGGTTGCTGTATTTGTTTACCATCAAAAGGACGGAACATTCCAAGAGTTTATAGAAGGACCGTTTGATGAGAAAATCAAAACCTCAAACTTTCCTGTTCTTGCGAGCATTGTAGGTTTAGCCTATGAGGGCGGGACACCTTTTCAGGCTGAAATATATTTCATTAATTTAGCGCGCATAGTACAGACAAAATTCGCAGTTCCGTTTTTTGATGTGTATGACCCTCGCTTTGATGATTTCGGCGTACCTGTGGCAGTCAGGGGAACGGTCAGCTTCCATATCAAAGATTATCGTGAATTTATTAAACTACATAGATTGAATACTTTTGATCTTAATGATTTCCAAAATCAAATTCGAGATGTCGTTTGCCGTTATACAAAAGACACTGTAGCAAACGCTCCCGCTGCTAATAATATTCCTGTCATACAGTTAGAAACCAAGGTTGCCCAGATCAATGATGAAATAGAGTATAACCTTGCGCAGCGTTTGCAGGAAAACTTTGGCATAGTTGTTTCGGGTATCGACATTGGTGTTATCGAAATCGATAAGACAAGTTACGGATACAGACAGCTTATGTCTGTAACAAAGGATGTAACTCAGGAAACTATACAGGCTCAGAAGCAAGCAAATATTAAAAACATCTATGACAAGCAACGTATTGAAGCTCACGACTACGAAGAAACGCTGCGTGTTCGTCGTGAAGAGGGACAATACGCTGCTCATAAGCAAACACAATCCGCTAATATGGGTGCGTTCCAAGTTGAAAAGCAAGCTGAGGTTGGCGTTGCAGGCGCAGAAGCTCTCGGTCATATGGGAGAAAACGGCGCCGGCTCCGTTAATATGGGCGGCGGAAGTGACGGAACGGGATTCAATCCTGCCGCAATGATGGCAAGTATGGCTATGGGCGGAGTTGTCGGTCAAAAAATGGCGGAGACAATGAATAGCGCAATGTCAGGTATGGACACAAGCGCTCAACAAGGTACAATACCGCCGCCGATTCCGACCATTGCTTATTATGTAGCCATTAACGGCCAAGCTAAAGGTGCGTATACGATAGATATATTACAACAGATGAAACAAAACGGACAGTTGAGCAAAGATACCCTCGTTTGGAAACAAGGGATGGAAAGCTGGGAAAAGGCAGGAAATATCAAAGAATTACAATCACTTTTTGTCGATATTCCGCCGATACCAAATAATTAATCTTTTTGAGGAGAATACGTTGTGGGTTTGTCTTCCTTATTGGTTAAAACTTTAATAGGTGGAGCTGCTGCTGTTGGGATAGGTGCAACGATTAAAGCTGCTAATAAAAGCAAACAACGCAGATTACAAGAACAAGCTGAAGAAGAAAGACGGAAAAATACACCTTGTTATTTTGTAGATGGCATTAGCGAAAAAACCTTTAGAAAAATAACCAAACAAACATCAAAGCGTTTTAGAAGATTAAATGTTGCTGGAATAGATGGAGCAGTAATTTATATTACCTACTATTCACAAAGTGGTCTTTCAGATTATGAAGCAATTATTGATTTTAATGATTATGGTCATATAACAGGTAGATATTGGTTAAGTAATGAAAATGATGATTCAAATTTACCATCAAAATTTGCTGAATGTATAGGAGAACAATTCTTAGAAGTGATAGAAAGTGGTGAATATGATGATGAAAATCATCAAGCAGAAAGCGTAAACGAAAGTAAAAACTATAATAAAAACCCTTCAGATTCTTATTATTCAAACCAACTCAATATCGAGAAGAATGTCTTTCCCCGGTTTTGTCGTAAATGTGGTTTTAGATTAGATGGTAAGCCGTATTGGTGCAAGTACTGCGGAACACAGATTCGTGCAAAAAGGGATTGGTATTGCGCTGTATGCGGTGATCACTTAAACAATCAACCTAATTTTAATTCCGAAACAGGATTATGGACTTGCCTAAAGTGTAGAAGCATTAATCGGGTTAAAGAACAATTTTTATAACACTTGTATTTTCAAATACTCTTTGATTTATAAATACTTAACGAATAATTTATAATACTCGAAAGAGAGGTTATGACAATGGAAGAAAATGAAAATCTACAACAAGATTTAGAAAAAAATCCTGATGAAAAAGAAAACAAAATAATCCGTAAAGCAAAAGATGTTAAAAGTAGTATTAAATCTAAATTTTCACCTTCTAAAAAAATGAAAGATTCTGAAAACACCAGTAGTGATGAAAAAGAACAACCAGAGAAAAAACTGAAAGACAAAAGAAAAAAGTTGGATATAGAGTTGGAAAATGCAGTTTAACAGTATTGCAAACCATCCAAAAGAATTTGATGCAGATATAAAAGAAATACAAGTAAATAAAAACGAATTCAAAAGTGTGTGTGATTTTGCCAAAGAAGAACTTGATGCAGCAACGAAATCAGCGATGAGTGCAAGTGCAGGTGTAGCTGGTGGTGCTGCCGTTGCTGCTTTGACGCCCAGTGCAGCTATGTGGGTTGCAACAACATTCGGTACTGCTTCAACTGGCACTGCCATTTCAACTCTTTCAGGCGCAGCCGCTAAAAGTGCAGCTCTCGCTTGGCTTGGTGGCGGGGCTCTTTCTGCAGGCGGTGGTGGAGTTGCAGCGGGCAATGCACTCTTAGCTCTTGCTGGTCCAATTGGTTGGGGAATTGCTGGAGCAACTTTACTTACATCTATTTGTCTATACACAAGAAAAAGAATAAAGATTAATAAAGAAAAGAGAAAAGTCATAGAGTCAACCATTCAAAACGAAGAAAAGCTGCAAGAAACAGATACAAAACTTTATGCGCTATTAGTTGAAACTTATAACTTGAGAGAGAAGTTGAATAAACAATACACATCTGCTCTGAATTATTATAATAATAACTTCTTCGATATAAACGAAGAAGGACAGATGCTCCTCGGTACAATCGTAAATAATTCAAAATCTCTTGCTCTTTCATTAAAAAGAGGTGTAGATTGATTGGATAACCAATACATACTTAAAAGTAGCCAAGAGCAAGCAGTTGCATCTTGGATTAACTACCTCAATCAAATTCGTATTAACAGATTAATTGAATCCTTGTCTATAGAGAACGAAAACTGGGAAAATGCAACAACAACAATAAAAGAAACGCTAAATATCATAAGCAAAGATATTGTCAACAACGGAAAAGGTCGTGGAGGACAATTTGGAATGCACGGCTTTATTGCCGAGGTTGCTGAATGCGGAATTGGAAATGCAAGAAGTCAAATCGAAGGTAATGCTCCAGTATATAAATGGATAAATGATAATGGTCCTGAAGATTTACGCAGGGGTGCTGTTTTAATCCAACAAAAATTTGTTCAGTCTGGAAATCATTTATCTTTGCAAGCGATTCAACAACACCTTCAGACATATCCTGATTTTCTAAAAAACGGAGGTGTTTATCAAATTCCTGCGGATCACTACGAGAAGATTCAATGGTTGCTTTCCATTTCAGAAAAAGAAGCCAACAAGATGCCAACGGGAACAGGCGATTTTTCATTAAAGCAATGGAAAGAGGTTCACGCATTGTTTGATAAGGGAGTCCTTCCTAAAGAAGCAATAGAGCCTTCAAAACTTGATTATAAAAGCGTTCAAAAAAACTCTTATGAAAAAACATTACATAACGAGCAAAAAAATCTCCAAAAACGCAATCAAGAACGTAAAGACCAGGCATATCAGAAAAGCAAACCATCTTTTAAAGAAGGAGCTGAAGCTACTGTTGTGTCTGCTTTTATTGAAGGCGGAATGACATTATGCCTTGAAATTATTAAAAAACGCCAAGAAGGAAAACATATAAGTGAATTTGACAAAGATGATTGGTCAAGTATTGGTAAATCTTCTTCAATCGGTTTTGCAAAAGGCGGAATTAGGGGCATCAGCGTGTATATGTTATCAAATTATACCGCCACTCCTGCAGCAGTAGCAAATTCACTAATAACTGCATCTTTTAGTGTAGCAGAGCAAACTCACTTATATCGTAGCGGGAAAATCTCTCAGTTGGAGTATATTGAAAACTCTGAATTGCTCTGTTTAGATGCCGCCGTAAGTGCTCTTTCGTCTATAGCTGGACAAGTGTTGATTCCAGTTCCTGTTTTAGGCGCAATAATTGGCAATGCGACAGGTACCATTCTATATAAAATTGGGATGAATCATCTTTCTAAAAAGGAGCAATTATTGATTGAAGAACACCTTGAATCAATTAAAGAAACAAAAAGGGAATTATCTGAAAATACATAAGGTTTATTAATGAATTGATTGAAAATATAAATCTATTTTTTGACATCCTCGAAAGTGGTTTTGCGCCTGATATTAGAATGGCTTTTAATGGATCTATAGAATTAGCGAAAATATCTGGAGTCCCATCTGAAGAAATACTGGATTCAAAAGAAAAAATAGCACGATATTTTTTAGCTTAGAAGAAGGCGAAGATGAAACCAATCACCTTCGCCTTTAACTTTTACGTATATATCAATTCGTCGTTGATAATCTCCGTTGCCCGATTGCGGATATTATCCATCTTCCGTACCCACAATATTTGATTATCAGCTTTGAGTTTTTCGGTAACACCTTCTTGCTTTGCAAGTTGATTTACCAGCCGAAAGAACATATCCTCTGCCTGCGCATCAATGTCGGCAAGATAGGCGGTGAGCTTACAGCTTGTCAGCAAGTTTGTATATAGGATTGGGCGGTAATGCTCAATATATTTCAAATGCCGCTTGCCCCATATACCAATCTTAACAGTTGGCTGTTCGGGTAATTTCAAATCAGGCAGCAAGTAATCTCCCTGCTGTGTGTATGTAATCTTTGTAGCCATAATTCAGACCTCCTTAATCTTGATTTGTTTGACTTTGGCTTTCGTGAGCTTAATCAGCAGCTCGTCGATGATGTCGGTGTACTTACCCCGTGAAATGAGGTCATTCCTCAAATCAATTAGGCTGTTAATAACTGTGCGCCGCTCATCAGGCGTTAAGTAAATGTGATGTTTGGGATTTTTCATTGCGGATTCCTCCTTGACTTGAATTTTTCATTCATATTATAGGAAGAAATTGAATAAATCACAAATGTGCGAGCGAGAAATGTGTGTAACTGCCGATAAAACCTGAATTTTTCATAAGTCCGTTATGAACACTCGCACCAGAGCGAGCAGTTTTGTTATACTGCTCGCTATTTTCTTATCTTACGCTAACTTACTCATTTAACCGCTTGTTTATGCGGTTTTTGAGTGGTCTATAGTTAATTAAGCGAAAGATAGCGTAATATAACAAAAAGCGATAGACCCGCAAATAGACCCGCATTATTAAAAAGAAGAGAAAAAAGCAAAAACAAGGAAGCCACATTACAAGATTTGCTGTTAAATATAATTTGATGAAACTTCACTTTTTGCTGTCTAAAAGTGTTTTTATTTTAAAATAATATACACCATCAGTATAACACCCCTTTAACCATTCAAAACTAATTAATATACCAGTTACAATCTTATAATAAATATTGACTTTATAACACAAAGTATTATAATGATAAAGAGTTTAGAGGATTCGGGCGGAGCAGTTCGCCCGATTTTCTTATAGAATAGACAGCAAGGACAGATTATGAATCAAGACAATATAAAAAGCAACTTTTCTTTTATGAATAATATGCAGCAGCAGGCTGTGTTTACAACCGAAGGCCCTCTACTGATTTTGGCAGGAGCAGGCTCGGGTAAAACCACCGTACTCGTCAACAGAATAGCGTATATTTTGCAGTCGGGATTATGCAATCCGTGGAATATCCTCGCTATCACCTTTACAAACAAGGCGGCAGGCGAGCTTAAGGACAGAATCTGCGCGGCAGTTCCCGAGGGTGGAGCAGATATTTGGGCGGCAACGTTTCACTCTACCTGCGCGAGAATTCTCCGCCGCTACGGCGACAGAATAGGCTATTCAAGCCATTTTACCGTTTACGGTACCGACGACCAAAAGCGCCTTATCAAGGACATCTCAAAACAGCTCGGAATTGACGATAAGCGCACTCCGGCAAAGACGGTTATCTCTGAAATCTCCAAAGCTAAGGACAAAACGCAGTCGCCGCAGGATATGCTGAAGCAGGCTGAGTTCGATTCCCGAAAGGTCGAAATCGCCAAGATTTACGAGATTTATCAGGCAAGGCTCAAAACCTCAGACGCGATGGATTTTGACGATTTGCTTTGCAACGCCGTCGAGCTTTTCGAGCAGTGCCCTGATATTTTGGAATTTTACCAAAGACAATTCAAATACATTATGGTTGACGAGTATCAGGATACCAACAAGGTTCAGTACAAGTTTGTTTCAATGCTCGCTCAAAAGCACGGCAACATCTGCGTTGTAGGTGATGACGACCAGAGTATTTATAAGTTTAGAGGTGCGACAATCGAGAATATCCTGTCCTTTGAAAACACCTTTAAGGGCGCAAAGGTAATCAGATTGGAGCAAAACTACCGCAGTACATCGACAATTCTCGACGCGGCAAACGGCGTTATTTCAAACAACACAATCCGTAAGGGCAAAACCCTGTGGACGGAAAATCCCAAGGGAGATAAAATCGAGCTTCACACCTGCGACAGCGAGCGTGACGAGGCTATGTTTGTTGCCAAGACGATTATGGACGGAGTGGCAGACGGCAGAAAATACAGCGATTATGCCGTACTGTACCGAACCAATGCCCAGTCAAACGCCATTGAGCAGGCGCTCTCACGAAGCGGAATTCCTCATAGAATTATCGGCGGCCACCGCTTTTATGAAAGAGAAGAAATCCGCGATATGGTCGCATATTTGCAGGTTGTAAACAATCCTCACGATGATGTGCGCCTGTCGCGAATTATAAATGTTCCTAAGCGAGGAATCGGCGCGAGAACCGTGCAGGTTGCCGCGGAAATCGCCGCAGGTCTCGGTGAGAGTATTTACTCTGTAATCAAAGAGGCTGATTCTTATCCTCAGCTTTCACGCGCGGCTTCAAAGCTAAAAGGCTTTGTCAGCTTAGTCGACGGCTTTTTAGAGGCAGAGGAAAGCGGAGATTACACACTTGCCGAGCTATATAATTTGATTATCGAGCATACAAATTACGAAAATTATTTAAAACTCGAGAAGGAAAATCCCGAGGTCAGGATTGAAAATATCGAGGAACTTTCTTCGAATATTATCAAGTTCGAGGAAGATTACGGCGACGAAGCCGACCTTTCGAATTTCTTGGAGGAAATTTCGCTGTTGTCTGATATCGACAACTACGACTCCGAGTCCGATTCCTGCGTTATGATGACTCTCCACAGTGCAAAGGGCTTGGAATTTCCTGTCGTTTTCATCACCGGTATGGAGGAGGGATTGTTCCCGTCCATCGCCTCAATGATGAACCCAGAGGAAATTAACGAGGAACGCCGTTTGGCTTACGTTGGAATTACACGTGCCAAGCAAAAGCTCTACCTGACAAAAACCAAGTCGAGAATGTTGTTCGGTTCAACAACGTTCAATAAGGAATCAAGGTTTGTTACCGAAATCCCGGACGAGCTCCTTGAAAAAACAGGGGAGAGCCGAATGTCCCAAACTCCTGCCGGAAGTGCGGCATCAATCGGAATCGGCTCAAAGCAGAAGTCAGGCTACAGCCCTGCAAAGCCTGCGTTTTATCAAAAGCCTGCATTCAAATCGGGCACGACCTACTCGGTGGGCGATTCTGTTTTACACAAGGTTTTCGGCAAAGGTATGATTGTTTCTGCTGAAAAAATGGGTAACGATACATTGCTTGAAATTGCCTTTGAAAAATCAGGCACTAAAAAGCTTATGGCAAATTTCTGCAAGATGGAAAAAATATAGGCAACACTGAGCAATTTTCGGTGCACGCCTTATTCCGGTAACCGTACAGAGGTGATTTGTTTTGTTAAAACCTATAAGTATATTGTTATGTCTGCTGATTACCGGTTCAGCGCTGTTGTGCGGATGTAACTCAGGTGAAGAATCTGAAACTGAGCCTGCAACTCAGGCAACGACCGCTCCTGCAACCGTCGCGCCGACCACGGCAGCTCCGGCAACAAAGGACTCCGCAGACGGTCAAGGCTATAACTATGTTGCGATTAAGAAAAAGTCGGGCGAGATTATCTCGCAGTTTGACAAAATCGTTGAGGCGAAAAACTTTAACGGCACAATTTATATGAAGCTCGGCAACGACTTTGAGTATCTCAGCTCAAAGGGCGCAGCTAACAGCAACAAGCATATTGACAATTCAGTCAATACACGTTTCTACATCGGAGGTATTACAAAGCAGTTTACCGCAGCCGCGGTGCTTATGCTCTCCGAGAAAAAGAAGCTCAGCCTTGACGATACCCTCGACAAATATTTCCCCGATTACGCAGCAGGCGGAAAGGTAACCGTCAAACAGCTTTTGAATATGACGTCGGGTATAAACACCTACGTTTTGCATAACGATATCACTACGCCGTCAAACTATCTCATAGGAGACCTCGACGAAAAAGTAAAAGAAGATAATTCCGCAAAAGAAAATAAAGAGCTTATCCTCGACTGGATTTTTTCTCAAAAGCTGATTTTTGCACCCGGTACAAAGTTTGACGAATCCGAGAGCAACTACTTCCTTTTGGGAGAGATAATTGAGCAGGCAAGCGGAATGTCATACGCCGACTACCTGAAAACCGCGATATTTGCGCCGCTCGGCATGGGAAGCTCAAACTTTGAGCCCGACGAAAAAATGGCTTTAGCATATGATAAAGCCGCCAATACAAAGAGCCTTAACTATAAAGGCGTGGGTTACTCGGCTTTCGGGATGATTTCCAGTGTTTCCGACTTGCTCAAATGGACTGACGGATTGCTTAATAATCAGGTGTTGACACCTGCGTCATTTAAATTAATGTTCTCAAATCAGGTTTCAGGGATTAAGGACAACAAAATCTCCTACGGCTTCGGAGTTAAGATGAACGGCAAAACAGCCTTTATTAACGGCAAGTACGACGCCTTCGGTTCAATACTTTCGTATAACACCGATAAATCCGAGATTTTTGTTTCCTTAACAAACTATACCGCCTCTGATAACAAGGCAGTACGCGATAGCTTCAAAAAAGTTCTTCAAAAATACTCTGCATAATCACCAAAACACAACACCTCCATAAAATGTATTGTACAGTGTTGCAAAGCCTGTAAATACTTATTATGGAGGTATTTTTATGTCGGAAGTATCTGAAGCTATGGAGACACAGCAAACAGATTATAAAAACGATTTGGACAGCGCTCCGGAGTTCGAGCCGGTTTGCGTAGATGTTGACAGAATTTATGACAGCTGCGGAGCAAAGGATTGCATCAGGGATTTAACAGTGTTCTTTACCGATGAGGATCAGCAGCTTGTAGAAACCGCGACAGCCGCAAGAGTAACAAGGGCAAGCGTGCTTACTTCAACCGTGAATGTTGACAGCGTTGCATTTCACAGGGGTTATTTTTCGGTAGACGTCGCGTTTTATTTCGCGGTATTCGTTGAGCTTTACACAGCCGCAGGAAGCGCGCCTACAAGTGTAACAGGTCTCGCCGTTTATTCAAAGAGAGCCGTTCTTTACGGAAGCGACGCGAACGTAAAGAGCTTTTCAAGCGACGATATCGCTGCGGCAATCGATCCCGCGGAGTTCAACTGCTGCACAGCGGAGAGCGGAACACTGCCGAGAGCCGAGGTTCAGGTATCTTATCCCATGGTACTCGCTTCGGGCTTGTCGCCTGTTACTACACCGGTTATTCTGCCGTTTGTTCCCGAAAACGTAACCGAATTCTTCGGCGGAGACCTCGTTGCCCCAACATCTCAGCAGGTATTGACCACTCTCGGTGTTTTTTCAATCATCCAGCTCAGCAGGAGCGTACAGCTTACAATCCCGACTTACGATTTCTGCGTTCCGCGCAAGGAATGCACCGACCAGAGCGACGACCCGTGCGAAGCGTTCAGCAAGATTGATTTTCCCGGAGATTCGTTCTATCCGCCCGCAACCGCCGAGGAAGAATTCGGCACTTCTCCCAAGTTTAATTGCGGATGTAATTAGGCCACATCCCAAAAAAAAGCTCCTCGTTTGAGGAGCTGATTTTTATTTAAATACCCATTTAGTCACTTTTTCGCCGTCTACCATAAACGCCTTGTCCGCAATCTCCGCAAGGGGAGAGTCGCTGTAGCTGTCGGAGTAAAACTCATCAATCCTTCCGTTGGGAAAAACCTCATAAAACCTGCGCACCTTTTCTTTTCCGTGGCAGTTAACGCCGTCATAAATCCCTGTGTGTTTGTCAACGCGCGAAGCCATAAGAGTGCTGATTTTCAGCTTTTTGATAATCGGTTCAAGCAAAAATTCGGGCGAGGCTGAGATTATTACATCATCATCGCGCTTTTGTTTAAGATAATATTTCTTGATTTTGCTTTGGTTAATCTCCCAAAAATCATTAACGTCTTTGTCTATATCACAATAACGCAAAAACCTGTACATAACCTGCTTAAAGTCAGTTTTACTGCCTTTTTTGAACACATAAAACTTAATCACCGAGCCCAAAAGCGAAGGGGCAAGGGTGATTATTTTTTTGTGCCTTTTCAGCGAAAAAAGGTAAAAATCCGCGGTGGAATCACCGCTGTATATAGTTTTGTCAAAGTCGTAGACGTTCATAATATTCACCGTTGTGTTTTTTTATATGTTATCACAGATAAATCTTGTTTATTTTCTATTAAAGAAAAATCCGACTAATCCTGTCAAACTATTGAAAAATTTGCATTAATATTGTATAATATTTAAATTAAGGCAAAAAGGAGCAGGCTGGTGTTCGGTTATCTTCAAATCCACAAGGATGAGCTAAAGGTTAAGGAATACGAAGCGTATAAGTCGGTTTACTGCGGTCTTTGCAAGCAACTCGGCAGGGACTACGGCTTTTTGACGCGGCTTATTCTAAGCTACGACTGTACGTTTTACGCAATCCTGCTTATGTCACTAAAGCGCTCCTGTACCGGTTTTTCTGACGGACGGTGCAAGTTCAATCCGCTTAAAAAGTGCAAGTTTGCCGATTGCAAGGACAACGCCTATAGCAAGGCTTCCGCGCTTTCGGTAATTTCCGCTTACTATAAGGTCGTTGACGATATCGACGACAGCGGATTTTTCAAGCGAATTGCCTTAAAAATCGCCAAGCCTTTTTTCGGCAGACGGCAAAAGAAAGCCGCAAGGCGTTTCCCTGAGATTGAAAATATCGTCAGTGAAATGATGAAAAATCAAAAAGCCGCTGAAAACGACGAGCTTGTGACGATTGACAAAGCCGCAAATCCAACGGCAAAAATGATTTCAGATTTAGCCGCTCTCGAAGGCGGAAACGATTTGCAAAAGAGAGTTTTAAGCGAATTCGGCTATCAAATCGGCAGGTGGGTATACCTTATCGACGCTGCAGATGATTACGAAAAAGACAAAAAGTCGGGCAACTTTAATCCGTTCATCAAGGCGGATATCAACGATAAAGACTATATAAACTCCGTATTAAGTCAATCGCTCGCACGGGCGTACGACGCTTACAATTTGCTCGATATTATAGATTTTAAGCCGATTATTGACAATATGATGTTATACGGCTTCCCGAACAAACAAAACGCCGTGCTGAACAATCGGCAGGAGGTTAAAAATGAACAATCCGTATGAGGTGCTCGGAGTATCTCCAAGCGCGACAGATGAAGAAATTAAAAAGGCATACAGAGAGCTTGCCAAAAAGTACCATCCCGATAACTACACCGACAGTCCTCTTGCGGACGTTGCTGAGCAAAAGATGAAGGAAGTTAACGAGGCGTATGACGAAATTAACAAAATGCGCCAAAAAGGAAAGGGAACAGGCTCGCAGAGTGCAGGCGGCTACAATTCTTATAACTCCTACAACGCCCAAAATTCTAAATATTACAGCGTAAGAATTTATATTCAGCGCAATATGATTAACGAGGCTGAGCGTATCCTAAACGAAGCGCCAATAAGCGAGCGCGACGCCGAGTGGAACTTCCTGATGGGAATGTGCGCGTACCGCAGGGGCTTTAACGAGCAGGCTAACACCTACTTTAACACCGCCTGCAATATGGATCCGAACAATGCTGAATACCGTACCGCGGTTAACAATATGAACAACCAGCGTGCTTACAATTACGGCGGATACACGACAAACCCGAACGTAAACTCGACCGCTTGTTCAGTTTGTGATATTTGTTCGGCAATTATGTGTGCAGACTGTTTGTGCAGCTGCTGCAGGTCCTGCTGATTATGAAGAAAACTTCCGTTAACAAAAAGACCTTCAAAATCGCCTATTGCGCCCTTATAGCGGCAATTTCGACGGTTTTAATGCTGCTTACGTCGTTTATTCCGATAGGAACATACGCTCTGCCGATTTTCGCAGGCGCGTTGCTTGTGTCGATTGTGATTGAATACAACTGCAAATGGGCGCTCGGAGTTTATGTTGTCGTGTCAATTCTTTCGTCGTTCCTTGCAGGGGATAAAGAGGCAGTTGTATTTTTTATAGCACTGTTCGGCTATTATCCGATACTTAAAAATATTTTTGAAAGCAAGATAAAAAATAAAGTACCGGTTTGGATATTAAAGTTCGCGGTATTCAACGCGGCGGCGGTAGCGGCGTTCTTCTTTACAACCTTTGTACTCGGAATTCCGGCAGAGGAATACACCGTTTTCGGTATATATATGCCGTATTTGTTTTTAATACTCGGAAACGTTTTATTCCTGTTTTATGACAAATCGCTCACGGTATTGGTAATGTTTTACGTCAAGGTTATTTCTCCCAAGATTTTCCGTAACGGCAAAATGTAATAATTTCCCGGGTGATAATAATTGCAAAAAATGCAATTTTGTGTTATAATATAATTTATTCATTTATATAATACATATTTTTGATTGAAGGTGTAAAAATGAAAACAAAAACCATGAAAAAGTCATTGTGCGTTTTTCTGTCAATCATTGTTATGTTGTCAGTATTTACGGCGGCTTTCCCCGTAATTGCAAGCGCCGCAGACCCCACGCCCACAGCAGGCGGCAGCGGCTACATATCTGACGACTATGTGAACCTGCGTGCAGGCGCAGGCACAAACTACGCGATAGTAACGCAGATGAGAATTAACACAAAGGTCACTTTTACTGACGGTAAGCTTTACAATACCGATTGGTATCAGATTAAAGAGCTGACTACAAACAAAACCGGATACGTAAGGCGCGACTATGTTAAAGCCACCGCACCTGCTCCCACCCCTGTAGCTACTCTTAAGCTTTCAAACACAAACAATACTATCTATAACGGCACTCAGCTTGCTATCACGGCTTACAACGTAAACGACGTTACGTGGTCAAGCTCAAATAATGCCGTTGCGGTTGTAGACAGCCGCGGTGTTGTAACAGGCGTAGGAGCCGGTTTTACATTGATTACCGCAAAGTCGGGCAGTCTTGTGGGCACTTGTAAGGTGTACGTTAAAAACGGTACGCCCGTTAACCTCTCAAAGACAACACAGCTCGCTTACAGAGGAAATTCTTTCACCCTTACATCAACAACAGCAGGCGTAAAGTGGTACAGCTGTAACCCTGCGGTTGCAACGGTAGAAAACGGCGTTGTAAAGACCGTAGCCAACGGTTTTGTTACAATTTCCGCATACACAAGCACAGGCTCAAACACCTGTCTTGTTCAGGTAATCGATCCGCCGACTCCTCCCGAACCCGCTGAGAATGAGATTAAGCTCTCAAACACCAACAACACCATCTACAACGGCACACAGCTCGCTATCACGGCTTATGACGTTCCAAGCGTTACATGGTCGTCGTCAAATACCGACGTAGCCACAGTAGATGATAACGGTGTTGTTACTGCTGTAGGCGCAGGCTACACGGCGATTACCGCAAAATCAGGCAGCAAAACAGGCTTGTGCAAGGTATATGTAAAGAACGGCACGGCAGTACATCTTTCAAAAACCTCACAGCTTGCGTATAAGGGCAATTCGTTTACGCTCACCTCAACAACCCCGGGCGTTAAGTGGTACACCTCTAACCCCAAGGTTGTAACCGTGACAAACGGCGTTGTAAAGGCGGTTGATAACGGCTACGCCACCGTTTCGTGCTACACTGGCTCAGGCTCGTCAACCTGCCTTGTTCACGTAATCGATCCGCCCGACGAATCAAAGATTATCAAGCTTTCAAATACAAATAATACAATCTACAATGGCACTCAGCTCGCGATTACCGCCTACAACGTTAACTCAGTAACTTGGACAAGCTCCAACAATAGCGTTGCTACCGTTGACTACAGAGGCGTTGTTACAGCAGTAGGCGCAGGTAGCGCAGTTATCTACGCAAAGTCCGAGGACAAAACAGGCGCTTGTAAGGTTTATGTAAAGAACGGCACAGCTGTTAATCTTTCAAAATCCTACCAGCTCGCGTATTTGGGCAACTCCTTTACGCTTACATCAACAACCGCCGGAGTTAAATGGTACACCAGCAACCCCAACGTTATCACCGTAACAAACGGCGTTGTAAAGACCGTTGCCAAGGGCTACGCTACAATTTCGGCATATACAAACTCAGGCTCGTCAACCTGCCTTGTACAGGTAACAGATCCGCCTGCAAATCAGATTACACTTTCAAATACAAACAATACTATCTATAAAGGCACTCAGCTTGCAATCACAGCCTATGACGTTACGAACGTAAGCTGGTCAAGCTCCAACACAAACGTAGCCACCGTTGACTCAAACGGTATTGTCACCGCAAAGGGTGCGGGCAACACGGTTATTACCGCAAAGTCCGGCGATAAGACGGGTACCTGCAAGGTTTATGTAAAGAACGGCACAGCGGTTAATCTTTCAAAATCCTCGCAGCTTGCTTATAAGGGCAACTCATTCACCCTTACATCATCAACACCGGGCGTTAAGTGGTATAGCTGTAACCCGAAGATTGCAACCGTTACAAACGGCGTTGTAAAGACAGTCGGCTACGGCTATGTAACGATTTCTGCTTATACAAACACCGGTTCGGCTACCTGTCTTGTTCACGTAACAGATCCGCCGTCGGCGTCAGTTAAGCTTTCCAACACGAGCAATACAATCTACACAGGCTATCAGCTCGCAATTACAGCGACAAGCGCATCGCCTGTAACCTGGACAAGCTCAGACAATTCCGTAGCCACAGTTGACGCAAACGGCGTTGTTACCGCAAAGGCTGTCGGACACGCTGTTATTACCGCTTCAACAGGCGGAAGCTCGGCAAGCTGTAATGTCTATGTAAAACAAAACTCAAATAACGTTAACATTTCTATCAGAAGCGTCGGCAGTATCCCCTGCGGAAAGTCAATTCTTCTTAAATCCAGCACAAGCGGAGTAAACTGGTATTCCTCAAACCCGAGCATCGCGACTGTAACAAACGGCGTTGTTGATACAAAGGGCACGGGACGCGTTACAATCGCGGCGTATACTTCAAGCGGCGCCAACACCTGCGTGCTTAACGTGCAGGCAAAGGAAAACGTTCGTTTTGCTTACGCAACCCCGAACTCTGCTCCGAAGAACTCCAACGTGGTATTCAAGGCAATTACCGACCTTGACAAAACCGACCTTTACTTTATGGTATCCAACGGCTCAACCTCATACAAGGTTCCTGCCACAAGCAAACTGCAGGTAGGCAATACCATGGTATGGGCAGGCGGACACGTGCTCAATATCTCGGGCAAGTGGTCGATTAAGGCGTATTCAAGAACCGCGTCAAGCTCAACCTACGCAACAACCAAGACAAGCGGTGAGGGAGAGGTATTTGTTACAAACTCATCGGATACCACAACCACTGTTCTCGGTGAACGCAGAGCAAGCGATCAGATTATAAACCTTATCTCTAACTACGAGGGCTTCCTTACCTCGGTAACTGCCGACTCAATCACATCAGATCCCACAGTCGGCTACGGCAAGGTAGTTACATCTAACGAGATGTTCTACAACAACCTCAACCTTTACGAGGCTTACGCTTATCTTGTACAGACCGTTAATACAGGCGGTTACACCACCAGAACAAATGCGTTCTTGACAAGCAACAGCATCAAATTCAATCAGCGCCAGTTCGACGCGCTCGTATGCTTCACTTATAACGTAGGTTCTTATGCCATTTACAACGACTCATCGCTGCAGTCAGTACTTCTCAACACCGGCTCGTCAGGTACAATTACCTCAGGCGGAAAGGGCTTTGTAAACGCAGGCGGAGTTAACCTCAGAAGCGGCGCAGGTACAAACTACTCGATTGTTACAACGATGTCCCAGAACACGATATTTACTTTCGTTGACGGAATTCTGTACAACTCAAACTGGTATAAAATCAAGCTGTCAAACGGTACTCAGGGCTATATCTATTCTGATTACGCCTCGGCTTCCGGCGGTACAAGAGATTTGAACAATGTTAACGTTCAGAACTTTGTTAACCAGTTCTTCCAGTACCACCACGCTTCGGGCTCATGCTACTGGGGACTGCTGTACAGAAGAATCGACGAAGGCGAAATCTTCTTCTACGGCGACTATGTACGCGACGGCGAGAACAACAAGAAAGGCTTTAAGTTCACCTGCCGCGTTAACAGCGGATTCTCAATCTAATAATACTATAAGGCGATATTTGGAATAGCGTTAAACCGCTATTCCATTATTGCCGTTAGGCAGAAAGGCAATTTTATGAAGAAAATCGGATTTATCGGCGCAGGCAATATGGCAACAGCAATAATCAAGGGCTTAATCGCTCAAAACGGCGACGGCTCATTCATTAATGTCTATGATTTGAGCGAAGAAAAGCTTGCCGAAATTTCAAAGCTCGGCGTTAATACTCTCAGCTCATCACAAAGCATTGTAAAAGACAGCGATATAATCGTTCTTGCGGTAAAGCCTCAAAACTATGCCGAGGTTCTCGACGAACTCAAAGAGGTTGTCAGCACCGGCAAAACCTTTGTTTCAATCGCCGCAGGAATTTCAATAGCTTATGTTCAAAACGCGCTCGGCTGTAACTGTCCTGTTGTCAGGGTAATGCCAAACACACCGTTGCTCCTCAAAAAGGGCGCTTCCGCACTTTGCCCGTCGGACAACATCAGCGAGGACGACAAGCAGATTGTCTACGATATGTTTGCCGGAAGTGGTGTTTGCGAGTACATCACAGAGGACCATATGAACGAGATTATTGCCGTTAACGGCAGCAGTCCTGCTTATATTTATATGTTCGCACAGGCTATGGCTGATTACGCCGTAAGCGTAGGTATTGACTACGATAAGGCTCTTAATCTTATCTGCGCAACCCTGGAAGGCTCAGCCGCTATGCTCAGAGAAAGCGGCGACACTCCTGATGTTCTCATTCAAAAGGTAAGCTCCAAGGGCGGCACGACAATCGAAGCTCTTAATGTTCTAAGAGAACAGGGCTTTTCGGCTTCTGTAAAGGACGCGATGAAAGCCTGCACAAAGAGGGCAGAGGAGCTCGGAAAGTAATAATCATAAAGACGTTTGCATATTCTTTAACGGACAAACTGTTAAAGAGAGGAACGTTTTATGAAAGGAATTGTATTATCATTTAGCAGACCTAAGAGGTTCACAGGGCTTAACCGCAAAATTTCCGTGCCCGATTTCAGGTACATAATCAAACGCTACGGCGTAAAACTGCTCTTTACCCTTATGATTTTGCTCGGAATGATTTTAGGAGCGCTTTACGCGCGTTCGGCTCAGAGCGAAGCCCTCAATTCGCTCGATTTTCTGTTTACTACAAACCTCGAGGCAAGGCTCTCGCAAAGTGCAATCGGCACCTTCTGCGCCTGCTTTGCGTCGGACTTTATATTTTTAATAAGCATTTATCTGTTCGGTACGGCGCCGTGGGGCTTGCCGTTTCAGTTTGCGGCGGTAATGTTCAAGGGCTTCGGCACGGGAATTACCGCGGCGTACCTTTTTATAACCCACGGCTTAAGCGGAGCCGGATTTTATCTGCTCGTGCTGTTACCGGGAACTTTTTTGTTCTGTATCGCACTTGCAGTCTTTTCCTCTTATGCGTTTGAATTTTCCAAGCGGATGTTTTTATTAACAGTTGGAAAGAGCGCTCCGCTGTCATCCTTAAGGGAAGGATTTTTGCACCTAAGCTCAAAGCTGCTCACGGCAATGATATTTACATTTGCTTCGGCACTTTTAGACACGCTTTTGTGGTCGCTTTTTGCAGGTGCGTTTAAGTTTTAAATGAAGGATTGAGGACGATATGGCGTCAAAAAGCTCTACATTTCCGCTAACGATTGTGTTCACCAATCTGTTTAAGGGATTTCCCAAGCTGTTGCTGACCAATGTAATATTTGCGGTACCGTTTGCGGTGTTTTTCGGTATATTTTATGCGATAAACACTCTTTCGGGATTAAACTCAAATTTCATACTGCTCTTAACCATAATACCGCTGTTTCCGTTTTACTCGGGAGTGGTACAGGTCAGCGCACATATTTCCCAAGGCAGGCTTGACGTCAGCGTTTTCCAAAATTTTGTTGCCGCGGTAAAGGATAATTTTCTCAGGTTTTTCATTCACGGAATTGTCGCTTATCTGGCTGTATTTTTCAGCTACTGGTCAATTTCTCTTTACGCAAGGTTCGGCGGACAAAACTGGATATTCTTTGTACTTTTGGCAATAAGTATTATTATAGCGGTATTTTTCCTGTTTATGTTCTTCTATATTCCGTCGATGACGGTTACGTTTGACATCTCAATGAAGAACATTTACAAAAACAGCTTTTTAATGAGCTTCGGTGAGTTAAAGCATAATATAATCGCTGTTTTCGGACTTGTACTTCTCTTTGCGATTTGCACAACGGTTGTAATCTGCTGTTCGGCTTCCGCGGTTGCGATTATGATAGCCACAATTATCTTGGCACTCTTCATAATTCCCTCGGTTGCGGCGTTTATTATCAACTCTGCCGTATATAAGAGAATGTACGTTATGATTGTCGATAACTCCGCTCAGAGCAGAAACGTTGACAAAAAGATGAGCGAAAAGCGCAGCGAGCTTGCCGACAGAAAGAATAAAAACAAGCCTGTTACTCCGGACATTGAGGAGCTTAAAAAGCTCGAAATCGACGAGTCTGCCGATATGGAGGAGTACATCTACTTTAACGGAAGAATGATGAAGCGCAAAACCGTTCTTAAGCTTAAGCAGGAAGCGCTTGAAAATGATAAGGAGAAAAAGTAAAATGGCAGTAAAACACAGTAAAAATGAAAAAAAGTCAAAAGCTCCGGTAATTATTATAATTGTTGTCGCTCTTATCGCGGTAATCGCCGCGGTATTTGCAGTGCTGTACTTCAACGGCGCTTTTGGTTCTAAGGATAATAAACCTCAGGAAAATACAACTCCCACCGCAAGCGCTGTTCCGTATACTACCGCGCAGGCTATGCACGGTCAGGATCAGACCTCCGCTCAAAGCTCAGAGCAGAGTTCCGCGCAGGAGCAGACGAATGTTGTGGTTGTTCCGACCGAAGCAGAGGGTGATGTCACTCACTTTAACGCGACATTTATCCCCAACGGCAAGGTTATTGATACCGTATCGGGCAACAATACCTCTCTTAAAGAGGTTTTCGGCACAGGTTACAATACCGCGGGTGTACTCACCTTTAACAACGACGGCACATTCTCGGATACTGTTTCTTCCAACGAGCCTGCAACCGGCGGCTATGCTGTTCAAAATCAAAAAATCTCCGCAACCTACTCAAACGACAAAAATATGGATATCACCGTAACCGAGTGGGACGGCAATACTCCTGTAAGCTTCTACGTTGTTTACGCGGGTTATCAGGTTTATTTCGGTTAAGCTATGAGTAAAAAAGGTAAAAAAATAACTCCCGACCAAATGGCCGAGAGACAAAAAATCAAAAGTAAAAAGAGAAAAGTCAGGACAATCGTTGTTCTTGTTATCGTTGCAGCGGTTATCGCCTGCACAGTCACTGCCGTTATTCTGATAAATCAGCATAACAAGGCTGCAAACCAGCTTTACGACACAAGGTGGGTACCTGTCTCAGCAAAGAACGCCAGTGAGGACGAGGTTGAGCTTGCCGAGGTTTACAACGTAAAATACACCAACTACCAGGGATACCTGACCTTTGACAAGGAAGGAACCTTCCAGCTTTGGATGAGCCCCGGCTCGCCCGAGGACGGCACTCACTCCGGTACGTTCGAGCTTGACGGCGACACAATCAAAGCGAACTTTGACGAGGGAACTAAGACTGAGTTTTATATTCAGCGCGAGGACGGCTTGATTAAGACAATCAAGCTCGGCTATGATGAATACACCGTTTACTTCGGCGCAAGCGCCAATAACAATCAATAAATTATGCCCTTCGGTTTCGAAGGGCATTTTTACTTTACCCGGCACGCTCAATTTTTACATACCAGCGCCGTTCGTCATAATATAAATACTTGATTTTACCTAAGATAACGCAGGTAAATTTAATTTCTCTTGTACGGTTATCGAGCAGTTTTTTGTACCTTATGTCAATAACCTTGCTGATAGGGTAGATGTGCTCCGCGTCCCAAGTGATAAACTCGGGTACGATATTTCCGCCTTCCTCAAATGTCGCTCGTACGCTTACAAACCTTTTCATAATACACCTCAAAACACCACAAACAAACGTTTGATTACATTATAGAACAACTGTTCTAATTTGTCAACTGCCAATATTTTGTTATTTACAGTATAAAACACTGTATATTGATTACATCTATGTAATTCTCATTTACAAAATCAATATCTTGTGGTAGAATTGAAAATGTAAAATTATGCAAACAAATATTTGAAATTTACGGAGGCTCACTATGGAAGCATACAAAAAGGAATTTATTGAATTTATGGTGGACTGCCAGGTCCTCAAGTTTGGCGATTTTGTAACCAAGAGCGGCAGAAACACACCGTTCTTTGTAAACACAGGCTTTTACAGAACAGGCGCTCAGCTCCGCAGACTCGGCGCGTATTATGCCGAGGCGATTAAAAACAGCTTTGGGCTCGATTTTGACGTGCTGTTCGGACCTGCATACAAGGGAATTCCGCTTTCGGTTGCCGCAACAATCGCAATCAGCGAAAAGTACGATACCGACATCCGCTACTGCTCAAACCGCAAAGAGGTTAAGGATCACGGCGACAAGGGCATTTTGCTCGGAAGCCCGATAAACGACGGCGACAAGGTTGTTATCATCGAGGACGTTACCACAGCAGGCACATCAATCGAGGAAACCCTGCCGATTATCAAGGCTCAGGGCAATGTTAACCCCGTAGGACTTGTCGTTTCAGTTGACAGAATGGAGCGCGGTCAGGGCGAAAAGAGCGCTCTTGCCGAGATTGAGGAAAAGTACGGTCTTAAAACAACCGCGATTGTAACAATGGAAGAGGTTGTTGAGCACCTGTATAATAAGGAATATAACGGCAAGGTTATTATTGACGACAAGCTCAAAGAGGCAATCGACGCATACTACGAAAAATACGGAGTAAAATAAACCGCGGTTTTGGAGGTTTGTTATGTCATCGGATTCATCAGTCCATAAAGGGCACAGAAAAACGCTTAAGAAAAAGTTTATAGAAAACGGACTTGATGTATTTGAGCCCCACGAGGCGCTCGAGCTTTACTTGTACTACGCAATTCCGCGAAAAGATACCAATCCGCTTGCCCATAGACTTCTCGACAGATTCGTCACATTGGCAGGCGTTTGCGACGCGCCTATCGACGAGCTGATAGAGGAATTCGGCTTAACGGAAAACACAGCGGTTCTTTTGAAGCTTTTGCCCGAGATGGCAAGGCTCTATAATGAATCTAAACTATCAAATGACAATGTAATCGACCTTGACACAATAGGCGATTTAATAAAGTCAAAATTCATCGGCAGAACCGAGGAAGTTGTTGTCCTGCTGTTGGGCGACGCCAAGGGAAAGATTATTTTCTTTGACGTCGTAGCCAAAGGCTCGGTAAACTCCTCGGATATGCCTATAAGAAAGATAGTTGACCTTTCAATCAGGCACAACGCACGGCTTGCGTTTATCGCTCATAACCACCCGAGCGGAAACGCTCTGCCGTCAAAGAATGATTTGGCTACAACCGACGCGCTCAAAGCAACTCTTAACACCGTCGGAGTGCGGCTTTTTGACCACTTTATTGTAACTGACGACGACTATGTATCATTAAGGGAAAGTGAATTGATTTAATATGGAATTCAAAATTCACTCAAAATACAAGCCTACCGGCGACCAGCCGGAAACAATACAAAAGCTGACCGACAGCATTTTATCGGGCAACAGAGAACAAACACTGCTCGGCGTTACAGGCTCTGGTAAAACCTTTACAATGGCGAACATCATCGAGCGTGTTCAAAGACCTACGCTTGTTTTGGCTCACAACAAAACCCTCGCGGCACAGCTATGCAGTGAGTTCAAGGAGTTCTTTCCAGAAAACGCTGTCGAGTATTTTGTGTCCTATTACGACTACTACCAGCCCGAGGCTTATGTAGCTCAGACCGACACTTATATCGAAAAAGACAGCTCAATAAACGATGAGATTGACAAGCTGCGCCACAGCGCTACGCTTGCGCTTTCCGAGCGCAGAGATGTAATCATCGTCGCCTCGGTTTCGTGTATTTACAGCTTGGGCAACCCTATAGATTACCGCAATATGGTAATTTCACTCCGCCCGGGAATGGAAAAATCCCGTGACGACTTAATTAAAAAGCTTGTTGAGCTTCAATACGAGCGCAACGACGTCAACTTCATCCGCAACAAGTTCAGGGTAAGGGGAGACGTGGTTGAAATTTTCCCTGCCGCTTCAAACGATTCAATAATCCGTGTGGAATTCTTCGGTGACGAGGTTGACAGAATTTCCGAGATTAATCCGCTGACAGGCGAGTTAAAGGCGGTACTGCGCCACGCGGCAATTTACCCTGCTTCGCATTATATCGTTTCACGCGATAAAATGCAGACCGCGCTTGACGAGATTGAGCGAGAGCTCGATGAACGCCTTGAATATTTCAGAGAAAACGGCAAGCTCCTTGAAGCTCAGCGAATTGAACAGCGCACGCGCTACGATATGGAAATGCTCAGCGAAATCGGCTTTTGCACAGGCATTGAGAATTACTCGCGTATTTTATCGGGCAGAGCTCCCGGTTCGTCGCCGTACACACTGCTCGACTATTTCCCTAAAGATTTTCTGCTTTTTGTCGACGAATCTCACGTTACGCTTCCGCAGGTCAGGGGAATGTTCGCAGGCGACTACGCGCGCAAAAAGAGCCTTATCGACTACGGCTTCCGTCTGCCCTCGGCGCTTGATAATAGACCGCTCAACTTCGACGAATTCTACGAAAGAATTAATCAGGCGGTTTTCGTCAGCGCGACTCCGGGCGACTTTGAAACCGAAAAAAGTCAGGTTATCGCAGAGCAGATTATAAGACCTACAGGTTTGCTTGATCCTGAAATTTCAGTTAGACCGACTGAAGGTCAGCTTGACGACCTCGTGTCTGAGATAAATATAAGAACAGAGAAAAAACAGCGCACACTTGTCACAACCCTCACTAAGAAAATGGCGGAGGATTTGACCGCATACCTCGAAACTATGGGAATAAAGGTGCGCTATATGCACCATGATATCGACACCGTAGAGCGCATGGAGATTGTGCGCGATTTGCGCCTGGGAGAATTCGACGTCCTCGTCGGAATAAACCTGCTCAGAGAAGGTCTCGATATTCCGGAGGTGTCGCTTGTTGCGGTGCTTGACGCCGACAAAGAGGGCTTTCTGCGCAGTACGCGCTCGCTTATACAGATTACGGGACGCGCCGCGCGCAATAGTGACGGTATGGTTATTATGTACGCCGACAGCGTTACCGAGTCGATGCGTGTGTGTATTGAGGAAACCAACCGCAGGCGCGAGATTCAGCAAAAATATAACGAGGAACACGGTATCGTTCCGAAAACAATCGTTAAAAAGGTCAGCGAAATTCTTGAAATTTCCACTCACGACGACAGCGAGTTTAAGAATACAAAACGTCTCTCCAAGGCTCAGCGCCAGCAGCTTATTGACAGCCTGACCAAGGAGATGAAGGCCGCCGCCAGACTGCTCGAATTTGAGCACGCGGCATACCTGCGCGATAAAATTAAGAAATTACGTGCTGAAAAGTAATTATAGGAAGGTATATGAATGGCTAGGAAAAAGACCATGGAATACGGAAACGACAGTATTACCACGCTAAAGGGTGCGGACAGAGTCCGCAAACGCCCTGCGGTAATTTTCGGTTCTGACGGAATCGACGGCTGTCAACATTCCGTATTCGAAATTCTTTCAAACTCAATTGACGAAGCGCGCGAAGGCTACGGTAAAAAAATCACCGTCACCAAGTTTTCCGACGGCTCGATTGAGGTTGAAGACCACGGACGCGGAATCCCTGTTGATTACAACGAAAAGGAAGAGCGCTTCAACTGGGAGCTCGTTTTCTGCGAGATGTACGCAGGCGGCAAGTACAACAATAACGAGGGCGAGAGCTATGAATTTTCGCTCGGTATGAACGGCTTAGGACTGTGCTCAACCCAGTACAGCTCCGAGTATATGGATGTTGACATCCGCCGCGACGGCTACCGCTACACGCTGCACTTTGAAAAAGGCGAGAACGTCGGCGGACTTAAGAAAGAGCCGTACAGCAAAAAGGACACAGGCACAAAGATTACTTGGAAGCCCGATTTAGAGGTATTTACCGATATCGCGATTCAGCCCGATTACTTCATTGACATTATGAAGCGCCAGGCAATCGTTAACGCAGGCGTTGAGTTTATATTCCGCAATCAAAACGGCAGAAGCTACGACACCACCTCGTTTTTATACGCGAACGGCGTTGTCGACCACGTTGCCGAGGTGATAGGCGAGGGAGGACTTACCTCTGTTCAGCACTGGCAAACCGAGGTTAAAACCCGTGACCGCGACGATAAGCCCGAGTATAAGTGCAAAATGGATATTGCCGTGGCGTTTTCAAATAAGGTTAACCTCACGGAATATTACCACAATTCAAGCTGGCTTGAGCACGGCGGAGCTCCCGATAAGGCTGTGAGAAACGCCTTTGTCTACCAGATTGACAATTACTTAAAGACCAACAATAAATACAACAAAACCGAAAGCAAGATTAAGTACGACGACGTTGAGGACTGCCTTGTCTGCGTAATTTCATCCTTTTCAAGCGTTTCATCTTACGAGAATCAGACTAAAAAGGCGGTTACAAACAAGGGTATTCAAGACGCTATGACGGCGTTTTTGCGCCAGAGCCTTGAAATTTATTTTATTGAAAATCCCATTGAGGCTGAAAAAATCGCGGAGCAGGTGCTTGTAAACAAGCGCAGCCGCGAAAATGCCGAGAAAACAAGGCTCAACATCAAAAAGAAGCTCTCAGGCAACCTCGATATCACCAACCGTGTTGCAAAATTTGTCGACTGCCGCAGCAAGGATATTGAACAGCGCGAGCTGTTTATCGTGGAGGGTGACTCGGCTCTCGGCGCTTGTAAACAGGCTCGTGATCCTGATTTTCAGGCGATTATGCCAATCCGCGGTAAAATTCTCAACTGCCTTAAGGCTGACTACGACAAGATTTTCAAGAGCGAGATTATCACCGACTTGTTAAAGGTACTCGGCTGCGGAGTTGAGGTTAAATCAAAGGCTAACAAAAACCTTGCAACCTTTGATTTGGACGCGCTGCGTTGGAACAAGGTAATCCTTTGTACCGATGCCGACGTCGACGGCTTCCAAATCCGCACGCTTCTGCTCACCATGCTTTACCGCCTTACACCGACCTTGATTGAGGAGGGCAAGGTGTTTATTGCCGAGTCTCCGCTTTACGAAATCACATCTAAAAACGACGTTTATTTTGCGTATGACGAGTCCGAAAAGGACAAGTTTATCGAGCAAATCGGCAAGGAAAAGTTCACGGTTCAACGAAGCAAAGGTCTCGGTGAAAATGAGCCCGATATGATGAATTTAACCACAATGAATCCTTCAACCCGCAGGCTTATCAAGGTTATGCCCGACGATGCGGAGCAGACCGCTCAGATTTTTGATATTCTGCTTGGCGATAATTTGCAGGGACGTAAGGATTACATTGTTGAGCACGGCAACGAATACATCGACAACCTCGATGTAAGCTAAGGAGGTGGAACAATGGCTCCGAGAAAGAAAAGCACAAAAAAATCACAGCCTGCAAAAACCCACGGCGTAATCAACGGCGCGGGTGATATTGTCGAGCAGCCGATAGTTTCCACCATCCGTGAAAACTATATGCCCTACGCCATGAGCGTAATTTTATCGCGCGCAATTCCTGAGATTGACGGCTTTAAGCCCTCTCACCGCAAGCTGCTCTACACTATGTATAAGATGGGACTGCTCACAGGCTCGCGCACAAAGTCGGCAAATATCGTCGGCGCGACAATGAAGCTCAACCCTCACGGTGACTCCGCGATTTACGATACAATGGTAAGACTTTCGCGCGGATATGAAGCTCTGCTTCATCCGTATGTCGACTCAAAGGGTAACTTCGGTAAGTTTTACAGCCGTGATATGGCTTGGGCGGCTTCGCGTTATACCGAAGCAAAGTTAGCGCCTATCTGCAACGAGCTGTTCAGGGATATCGACAAGGACACCGTTGATTTTGTAGATAACTACGACAACACAATGAAAGAACCGTCGCTTTTGCCGACAGTTTTTCCGTCGGTACTTGTTAACGCGAATACAGGTATCGCGGTAGGTATGGCTTCAAACATCTGCTCATTTAACCTTAAGGAGATTTGCGAGACAACCGCCGCGCTTATCCGCGACCCGAACCACGATATTAAATCAACTCTGCCTGCGCCTGATTTTATCGGCGGCTGTCAGATTATATACGATGAAAAAGTAATAAATCAGGTGTACGAAACAGGCAGGGGAAGCATTAAGCTCCGCGCAAAGTACGCCTATGATAAATCCGCAAACTGCATTGATGTGCTGTCGATACCAAGCACCACAACCTGCGAGGTAATTATTGAAAAAATTATCGACCTCGTCAAGCAGGGCAAGGTCAAGGAAATCTCCGATATCCGCGACGAAACCGGTATTGACGGTCTTAAAATAACAATCGACCTCAAACGCGGAACCGATCCCGACAAGCTTATGGCAAAGCTGTTTAAGCTCACCACACTCGAGGATTCCTTCGCCTGCAACTTTAACGTTCTTATCGGCGGAGTTCCGATGGTACTCGGAGTAAAAGAGCTGTTAGAGGAATGGATTGCGTTCAGAATTGAGTGCGTAAAGCGCAGAACCTTCTACGACCGGACCAAAAAAGCTGACAAGCTCCACCTCTTAAAAGGTCTTGAAAAAATCCTGCTCGATATTGACAAGGCGATTAAGATTATCCGCGAAACCGACGAGGAAATCGAGGTTGTACCAAACCTTATGATTGGCTTTGGTATTGACAAAACCCAGGCTGAATACGTCGCTGAAATCAAGCTCAGACACCTCAACCGCGAATACATCTTAAAGCGTACTCAGGATATTGAAAATCTCGAAAAAGAAATCGCAGAGCTCGACGATATTCTAAAGAGCAAGGCGAGAGTAAAGACGATTATTGTCAAGGAGCTCAAAGCGATTGCCGATAAATACGGTCAGCCGCGCCGCAGCCTGATTATCTACGAGGATACAGCGGTTTACGTTGAGGAAAAGGAAACCGTTGACGACTTTGCGTGCACGTTCTTCTTCACAAAAGAGGGATATTTTAAGAAGATTAAGCCCTTGTCGCTTAGAATGGGAAGTAATCAAAAGCTGAAGGACGGCGACGAAATTATTCAGACCATTGAGCTTTCAAACGACTGTGACCTGCTGTTCTTCAGTGATAAAGCTCAGGTTTATAAGGCGAAGGCTAACGACTTTAGTGATACCAAGGCAAGCGCTTTGGGCGATTACGTAGCCGCCAAGCTTGGAATGGACGAGGGAGAAAACGCAGTTTATATGGTTGCCACAAAGGACTACAAAGGCATTATGCTCTTCGGCTTTGAAAACGGCAAGCTTGCAAAAATTCCGCTTGAATCCTACGCAACTAAAACAAACCGCAAAAAGCTGACAAACGCTTATTCCGACAAATCAAGACTTGCCACAGCAATGTTTATTGATGAGGATAAGGATATTCTGTTAAAGGCTTCATCGGGAAGAATGTTGCTTGTTCACACAGGAGCTCTTGCTCTTAAAACCACAAGGTCAACTCAGGGCGTAGCTGTTATGAAGCTCAAAAAAGGCCATACACTCTTTGAAATTACAGAATACAAAGAGGGAATGTTCAAAAAGCCTCAGCGCTACCGCACACGTTCACTGCCTGCGCTCGGAGCAATGCCGTCAAGCGACGACAGTATGGATGAACAGCTTTCTCTTATATAAAATATAATTTATTTGTAAAAATTTAAAAAATCCCTTGAAAAATGGATTATATTATGTTAATATGTATAAGTTGAATGATAATTTTTAGCGGTATTCGCAAAATGAAAGGAAGATAAATATGAATGCTTTGGGTATCGTACTCGGTATTGTACTCGCTTTAGTTTCAATCGCAATTATTGTTGTTATTATTTTACAGGAAGGTAACCAGCAAGGCATCGGCGTTGTTACAGGTGCCGCAGATTCATACTTCTCCAAGAACAAGGCTCGCTCAATCGACGCGTTCCTCTCACGTTGGACAAAGGTATTTGCTGCTGTATTTGTTCTTTTTGTAATTGCCCTCAATGTGCTTTCTTACTACAATCTTCTGTAATATAACATAACAAAAACAACTAACGCATATAATAGACTGTCGTTATCGGCAGTCTATTTTTATTTTGCGGAGATGTTTATATGCCTTGGTGGGGAATTGTACTTATTTTATCGGGATGTCTTATCCTTTTCGGAGCGCTTCACTTTTTCTCGGGGAAAAAGCATCCTTTCAAAAGAGCGCTTTTGTCGATGGTAATAGGAGCGTTAACGCTGATAGCTGTTAACCTCAGCTCAGGCTTTACGAATGTTTACATACCGGTCAGCCTTTTATCCGTACTTGTTTCAGTAATCGGCGGCGTGCCTGGAGTAACGCTAATGCTTGTGCTTAATATTTTCTTTTAAAAAGAAAACTGTCACCCCACCGGATGACAGTTTTTGTATTATTAATCATTAAACTCCGTGGTCGAGAATTTCCCAACCGCTGTTTTCGTAACGCACAACAATATAATCTTCGGTTTTCTCGGTGTTATCCTTATCCGTATAACTCACGTCAAATTGCACGATGTCCTTTATATTTCCGGCTCTGTCCGGATTTAAATACCTAAAAAGATTATCCTCACGTTTCTTTTCGTTAGCTTCATCATTATAGCTGATATAGTTAAGCGTACAGCCGTCATAATTCATCATAAAATAAGTCTTGGTTATGTTTGCGGCGGTGGTAAGCTCTTTTTCACTGTATCTTTGCGAAGGCGTCAGCATAATATCCGCTTTGGTAACATTTCCGCATCCGCAAATGGTTATCATAATTATAACGGCAAAAATAAACGCGATTAGTTTTTTCATAAAATATCCCTCCTCAGTCAATCTGTCCGTAAACCTCTTCGAGCGCCTCGCCGACGCTCTCTCTGTCCTTGGTCATAAGCGCGAGCATTGACTTATACACGGTGGAGGGATAGCTTAAAAAGCTCTTCTTGATTATTTCTGCCTGATCAATATCGGGTGCGTACAGCGTAAAGCTGAGCAAATCAACGTCGCCGCCGGAAACCGTGCACTTTACATTAAAGCCGTTTTCGGTCTTTTCAATATCGACAAAATTCTCCCTTGCGGTCTTTTTGTCGGCAAGCAGCTTAATGGCGCATTTCAGCGCTTTGTCCTTTACCGAATAAGCAACGGTAGAGTCAAGCTGCATGGCAATCATCCTGCCGTTTTCGCTGAGAGTATAGGTCTGCTCACCGTCAACGCTGTCCGCTTCAACCAAGCTCTTATCCGAAACAAGCTCGTCAAAAGCCGCGCTTACCTCAAAAAAGTTCGCAAGCTCGTCCTCTCTTATAGCTTCAATCACCAAATCTCTGCTCATATTTTCTTTTACAGAATAATAGAGATAACAAATCAAGGTTTTTATCTCATATTTACTTCTCAGTCCGCCGGGAGCGATTCCCTCGTCAAAGGTATTAAACAACATATAAATCACCTTCAAGCTTAAATATATAAGCTATTATAGCACATAATATTACAAAAGTGTAGTATAAACCGAAAATTATTTGACTGTTAATTTGCAATATGGTATTATTATGATAAATAAGGAAAGGAGCTGTGGTATGGAAAAGTATATGCCTTTTATTTGGATAGGCTTTGCAATTGTGATGGCAATTTGCGAGGCTGCGACAACTCAGCTTGTATCCATTTGGTTTGTTGTCGGGGCGGTAGCGGCTGCGGTAACTACAATTTTCACTCCGAACATCTTTATTCAGCTCATTGTATTTTTGGCTTTTTCAGCCGCCGCCTTGTTAATAACAAGGCCGATTGCTAAAAGGTTGAAGAACAAGACGAACACTGTCGGAACAAATGCCGACAGATTAATCGGAAAAACAGGCGTTGTAATTTCGGAGATTAAATCGAATTTGGACGTCGGACAGGTCAAGGTGATGGGGCAGAAGTGGAGCGCAAAGTCCGACTACGCGCCGATTGCCGAGAACACAAAGGTAACAGTGCTTGCAATCGAGGGAGTAAAGCTGATTGTAAAGCCCGAAATTAAGGAGGATTAATTATGCCGATTGTAGGAATTATAATTTTTAGTATTATTG
>Ga0256404_1003521_pt1 | contig 31684 bp, 23 predicted proteins | sample RumenRJG_01DNA_FD_185990 | JGI IMG/M metagenome (GOLD analysis project Ga0256404, IMG submission 185990) | Bovine rumen microbial communities from Lethbridge, Alberta, Canada - RJG_01 | ecosystem: Host-associated > Mammals > Digestive system > Stomach > Rumen | place: Canada: Alberta | collected...
AATACCAGTAAAATGAAACCAATCGGCATCTTCAAAAATCTTATCCCAATCAAAATCTTCTTTTTTAGCTAAGGCAATCGAAGAATAAGCGCGGTCATAAATGACTTTACTCGGTCTTTGAGAGGCGCCTTTTTCACAGTAATAGATGCCAACACGGTTACCACCTCTAATAATGTGAGAAGTGTTAACACCATATTGTCTCAAACTATTAATAGCCATTTGACCAATTTCATTATTAGGAAGTTTACTAACAAAGCTGACATCTTGATTGTAATTCGCTAAAGAAACAGCGACATTAGCCTCAGCTCCACCAAAGGTGGCTTCAAATTTGTTTGATTGGATAAATCTTAAATAGCCTTCTGGGGCTAATCTGAGCATTAATTCACCAAATGTGACGACTTTCATTATTTATTACCTCCAATAATTTCTAAGGCATGTCTTGTCTTATTTTCAATTTCTAAAGGATTTCCTTTCATCATCCAACTACCACCGACAGCGATAATTTTATTAAACGCTAAATATTCATTAACATTTTCTTCATTGATGCCACCCGTCACCATCACTTCAATTTGTGGGAAGGCTGAACATATAGCTTTTAAAGTTTTAACACCGCCTAAATTACTTGCTGGGAAAAACTTAACAACATTAATACCTAAATCAAGCGCTTGCATAATCTCAGTTGGTGTAGCCACTCCTGGAATATAGGGGATATTATGCTTTTTGCATATTGCATCAACATTACTAGATAAACCAGGGCTAACAATGAACTTAGCACCACTTCTAATGGCTTTTTCACATTGTTCAGCGTTAATAACTGTACCCGCACCAATAAGGGCATTTGGAAACTTTTTAGCAATTAAAGCAAGCGCTTCAGGAGCGCATTCAGTTCTAAAAGTAATTTCTGCAACTGGTAAACCACCTTTAACTAAAGCTTCCATTGTTACTATAGCATCATCAACACTATTAATGACCACAACTGGCACTATTCTATAGTTTTTAATTTGTTCATAAATACTCATGTTCTATCTCCTTATTTCTAATAATTGTTTAATGTTGTTATAGCAAATATCCTTAACAATTTTGCTTGCTTCTATTTGATCGTATTCACCCGCTTCTACTTTGTTAGCGACATAACTACAAAGAATTCTTCTAAAGAAATCAAATCGCACATAACTTGAGAACGATCGAGAATCAGTAAGCATGCCCAAATTAGTGCCTAAAACAGCATATTCAGCAGTCAAATCAAGATTTCTTTTGATGCCATTTAGCGTGTCATTAAACCACCATGCAGCACCGACATAAATATGGCGATAAGCACCACTGATGCACGCTAAAGGAGCAATGGTATTAGGATTTAACGAATAAAGAATAATTGTTGGTCGGTGTTCATCATCTAGACTATCTAAGAATTTAATTAAAGATTGGTAATTAATTTCACTAGCGATGACATCAAAACCAGCATCAACTCCTACTTTTTGATACATGCTTGTATTGATGTTGCGTGTCACAGCAAAATGGAGTTGTACAACAGTATTTCTTTTCTGATATTCTTGCATTAAGAAATGTAAAAGATAGCCAAATAAACTGTCTTTTTCTTTTTTATCTAAAGCATCTCTATTAATAAATAAACGCTTTGCTTCTTCATCGCTTGCAATATCATTAGGGAAATCTAAAAAGCCATGGTCAGATATCTTACAACCTTTATTAACAAAATAATCAAGCCTTGCACATATGGCGTTTTTTAAATCTTCAATGCTTTCGATATTGATATTCGTTAATTTACTTAATTCTTTTAAATAAGCATCATCCAAGGTCAAGAACTTATCAGGACGGAATGTTGGTCTCACTTTGATACCATCAAAGTCCCCGTGATTATTGAGTTCTTCCAATGGGTCGTTAGTAGTTGCAATATATTCGACATTGAATTCTTTTAATAAAGATCTCACTGTTTTATTTTTTAATACTTCATTAGCTTTTTTATAAATCTCATGAGCGGTATCTTTATTTAGTGGTTCATTAATACCAAAAACTCTTTGTAATTCAAAATGTGTCCAATAATATAAGGGATTACCAATGAGTTTAGGCATAATTTCAGCGTATTTATAAAACTTCTCTTCATCGCTTGCCTTGCCAGTAATGTAATATTCATCAACATCACATAAACGCATTGCTCTCCATTTATAATGATCGCCCGCTAGCCAAAGGCTACCGATATTATCAAAAGCAGCGTCTTGAGCAATTCTGTCTTGGTCTAAATGACAGTGATAATCAATAATTGGTAAATCTTTAACCTGGTTATATAAGGTGACCGCTATTTGATTATCTAAAAGAATGTTTTCGTCAAAAAACTTTTTCATATTAGACACCACTATAGGCATTAAAGCCACCATCAACTGGTATGCAAACACCAGTTACAAAGCCACTTGCTTCATCACTAGCTAAGAAAAGCAAAGCACCATATAAATCTTCTGGTTGACCAAATTTCTTCATTGGTGTTGCTGCTAATATTTTGCCTGTTCTAGCGGTTGGTGTACCGTCTTCGTTATATAAGAGAGCTTGGTTTTGTTTAGCAGCAAAGAAGCCAGGGGCAATAGCGTTAACTCTAATACCACATGGCGCAAAATGAACTGCTAACCATTCAGTAAAATTAAGGATTCCCGCTTTTGCAGCACTGTATGCTGGAATTCTAGTTAACGGACGATAAGCATTCATTGAGGCAATATTAATAATGTTACCACCTGTTTTAACCATATCTTTAGCAAAGACTTGGGTTACTAAAAAGGCAGATGTAATGTTTAAGTCAAAAACTGATTTAATGCCACTTTCTTCTAAAGCAAAGAAGTCTTTAGTGCTTTGTAAATCAGGGGTCATGTATTCGTTATCGGTTGTGGCTACTGGTGAATTGCCACCTACACCATTGATTAAAAAGTTAACTTTACCGAACTTTTTATTAATCGTTTCTTTAGCTTCGATAATGCTATTTTTATCTAAGCAGTTGCATTCTACTGCGATGGCATTACTACCGATTTCATCAGCGCATTTTTGCGCGGATTCCAAATGGATATTAAGAAGGGCAACCTTTGCACCACATTCCGCTAAAGCTTTTGCAAATCCACTCATTAAGACGCCACCTGCTCCTGTAATAGCGACGACTTTATCGGATAAATCAATCTTAAATGGTAATTTCATAATTATTAAACTCCTTATTTATTCTTCTCTGCCATTTCAAATAGGCCATTTATATAAGCAGCGCCTAAAGCACGATCATATAATCCATACCCTGGCTTGCCATCTTCTCCAAAAATATTTCTTCCATGGTCTGGCCTCACATATCCATCAAAGCCATTATCAACGAGGGCTTTGACGATTTTAGCCATGTCTAAACTGCCATCTTTTGAACAATGCCCCACTTCGCAAAAGGAATCATGATTATCTGTCCATAAGACATTGCGTAAGTGCAAGAAATGAATTCTTCCCTCTTTTTGATATTTGTAGGCCATATGAACTAAATCATTATTTCTACCAGCGCCGAATGAGCCAGTACAAAGTGTTAAGCCATTATTTAATGAAGGCACAGCCGTGAATATCTTATCTAAATCATTTTCATTAGAAACAATTCTTGGCAAATTGAATATATCCCATGGTGGATCATCGGGATGAATGGCCATTTTGACACCAATTTCATCACATACTGGTATGACTTTTTTCAGGAAATAAACCAAATTGTTAAATAAGTCTTCGTGAGTAATGCTTTGATATTCCTTTAAGAGATTTTGAAGTTCACTTTGTGAATAGCTTTCATCCCAACCTGGCAAATGGAGATTATGGGGATCAATCTTTTTGAAATCTTCATAAGAATAAGATAGAGAATTACTACCATCTTTATTAAGATGATGCATCTCAGTTCTTAGCCAATCAAAGACTGGCATGAAGTTATAGCAGACACATTTAACGCCACACTGCGCTACTCTTTTTAGATTTTCAATATAATTAGCAATGTATAAGTCACGACTACCTTTTCCCATCTTAATATCTTCATGAACTGGAATGGATTCAATAACTTCCATCTCTAAGCCCTTTTCATTGCAGGACTGTTTTAATTTCAAAAGAGATTCGAGAGGCCAAACTTCGCCAACTGGAACATCGTAAACTGCTGTAACAACCCCACTCATGTTAGGTATTTGACGAATATAATCTAAAGGTATGCTATCATCAGGACCATACCAACGAAATGTTAATTTCATATTATTTCCACCTTACTCTTATATAATAAGAAATTTAAAATATAAGTAAATTGCAAAACATTTACATTTTATATTGCATTTTGTGTATTTCATATTAAGATTTAGATATGACTTATAATCTTATTTATCCCAATTTAAACTTTGCTCATAAAAAAGAAAAAGGTCCGCATTATGAAGAGGTATTTGAGAAGCACTTTCATCTCATTTATGAATTATTGTTTTTCGTTTCTGGCAATGTAGATTTAGTTTTAGAAAATAAGATTTATCATCTTAAGCCTAACGATCTAGTTTTTATTAAACCTGGTCAACACCACTACGTAATTCCATTAAATGAAGAAACATATGAAAGATATGTTATTAAATTTCCTGAATACGTCATTCCTAATGAACTATTAGAAATTATAAAAAAGAAGCCCACTTTAACTTCAATTAACGACAAGACAATTATTAATCTATTTGCTTCTTTAGATGACCACTATGCATCATATCAAGGTCAACATTTAGATTTAATTTTAGAAAATGTTTTAAAAATAATATTATCGTATTATTCTTCTCTAGAAGAAAATGAAAAAAATAACGGTAATGTTTATAATCAAAAAATGAACAAAGTTATTGATTACATTAATGAGAATCTAGCGGAGCCACTCATGATTGAAGATATTTGCAAACACTTCCACTACTCAAAATCATATATCGCTAAAGAATTTAAGGCTTCTTTAGGTGTGCCAATCAAGCAATATATCATCACTAAAAAAATACTCCTCGCGGAGTCGTTAATAAGCAAAGGCAATAAACCAACAGAAATATATAACAATTGCGGTTTTGAAGATTACTCCACCTTCTACCGAAACTATATCAAAATTGTGGGAAAAGCCCCTTCTTTAGGAGGAGCTCTAACAATACCTAGTTCCGATGTCGAAACAAACTAATTTTCATTAACTATAGGAATACTGATTTTAATAGAGAACAAACCATCTTTAGCAGATAAAGATGTTGTGCCATGATATTTATCAATAATATAGGTAATACTTTTAATACCGTATCCGTGTTTTGATTTATTGCGTTTTGAAGTTTCAATGCTATTTTCATTAATGACGCGAATGTCACCACTATAGAAATTACTTTCTTCAATAAGAATGACACCATTAGATTCGCTAATTGTTAAAGAGATAAATCTCTTTTCTTTTTCAAGCATCTTAGAAGCTCTGATAGCATTATCCATGATGTTACCAAAAACAGAATATATTTGAGTTGGTGTCATCATCGTTAGTTTTTGCGCTCCCGCCATACAAGTGAACTTGATGTTATTTTGACGACACTGTAGTGACTTTTCACTTAAAACAATATCTAAAACATCATTACCAGTCTTAATTGTGGAATCATAGAAAATAAGGGCTTCCTTTAATTCCTTCATATCTTGTTCGTTAATCTTATCTTCCACTTTGTTTAATATCTTTTTCAAATCATGGACTTTAGTGTTGATGGCTTCCATGTTTGTTTTAAGATTTTCAAATTGGGCTTTTTCTTGGTGCAAGATTTCTTTGATGACTAAATAATCTTGATCTTTTTTGCTTATTTCAAAAATGCCAGAAACAATTGCTAAGATAAGAATGCAGAATGTGCTAACAAACACTTTTAAAATAACGCTTAAAGCAAAGCTTTCTTTTTCAAATAATCTTGAGACACATATAAAACCATTAATAATAACGGTGAAAACAATACCAACAATAGCCACTTTTCTTCTGGTTGGTTTATCATCACTAAATGGTTTTGCAGTTTTTCTAAACAAGAAAACTATCAAGGCCATAATAGCAATGATGATTATAAAGTATAATAAGAACTCCCAACCTTGTAATTCCGCTGTTTCTTTATGGAATAAAGATATGGTTTGAGTATCATTGATACCAAAAATATTTTGTATTAACGGATATGTTTTATTAGCGATATGATGCGCACATATCCCACAGCACCACAAAAGAACAAACTCCGCCACGCTTTCGTTGTAGCAAAGTAAGATGATACCAAACAAAGAAGAATAAAGATTGTAGTAACAGAATAGACGAAGCGGAATGGCAAATGCATTACCCGCGCCTAAGGTGTTCAACATACCAAGGCCAAAGGCAAGAAAAATGCCGGCGATAAAGCAAAGCACTACTCTTAAAAAGAATAGTTTTCTACGTCTTTTACCGAATGTGAAAGCGAATACGGCAATAAAAGAAAAAATAAAAGTTAACACAAATGAAAATACTTCATATGCGTTTTCGCTACCAATCACATTAACAATCCACTCAATCATGTTCTTTATGCTCTTTGAATTGTTTAAATTTTGCTAAGAATTCTTTTTTTCTTGGATGAGATATTAATAATCGATCTTCCCCAACCACCACTTCATATTCTTCAATAGCAGATGCATAAGCTAGATTAACCAAATAACAGTTATTACATCTAGCAAATGGCTGGTCTTTAAGTTGACTTTCAACACTTCTAATGGTCATGTATTGGCGATATATACCACTCGTGGTATGAATTTCACAGTGATGGCTAATTACTTCAATATACATGATTTCAGAAGCATCGAGCTTTTTATAGCCATTTCTTGTTTTAACAGTTATGGAAGGAGTATTAGTCTTATGCAGTTTTTCAATGGCTTTACTTATTTTTAATACAAATTCGTAATACTCAATTGGTTTGACTAAATAGTCGGTTGCCTCAACTTCATAACCTTTGATGGCAAATTGCGTTGTGGATGTCACAAAATAAAGGATAAAGTTAGAATCTTTTTCTCTTAATTTATGCGCGGCATCAACCCCATTAAGGTAAGGCATTAGAATGTCTAAGAAGACAATATCAAATTGACCTTTAAAGTTATCAACAAAATTAACAACATTATCAAATGTTGAAATTTCAAAGGCCATATGCTCATTTTCGGCATAGCGGTTTAAATAATCGACCAGCCTTAAAATGCACTCTTTTTCGTCATCGACAATAGCTATCTTAATCATGTACTAATCATTTTATCATAGTAAACGATATAGCGCTATTTTATTTATTGTTGTGCTTTTTTAAGCTTTTTCTTTTTAACAGCTTTAACAATAATAATTGGTAGGCCAATTAATATAAATCCAATTAACGCTAAAAATAACACTAATACTACTATTGTCATTGGAAGTGGGTTTTTAACTTTAAACTTAGGAGGTTCGCTAGCTTGATATTTATCTTTATCGATTGTTAAACAGTATTGGTTTTCTCCAATTGAAACAATATCTTCCGCGTTTGGCTTTTTAATATTTAAACCTGGTCTAGCATATGTGCCACCGGTAAAAAAGACGTTATCACTATTTTGGACAAAATCCATAAGCCAGCCATTAAAGAAGATAAAGCCTACGTCATTTGGGAATGTATCGATGTGTGGGGATCTTAACCAATAGCCTTCCGATTCTTTCTTATAAGGAGCGATGCGGTCTTCTTCTTTAGCTAAGCCATATTTCTCTGCGCATATTTCTTCCGCTGATAAAAAGAATAAGTGATCACCATCTAAAGCATTTTCTTCTGGTTTAAAATCGACATATGGCCCTTTTTCTACACCAAAAGGAGCGTGAATGGAAAAAGATTCGTCGCTCTTATAAGTAGGAATAATCCATTCTTTTTCTTCATCGCTAAAATGAGTGTCATAAAAACTTTCACACCACTTTTTGGCGTTAGAGCCTTGATACATATTGCTAGTTGGTTTATTTTCAGTGCGGAATTTTAAAGCTTTACCATTATCCGACACTAGGGTCTCACAAAGTAAAAACATCCCTTCTTCACCAGTACTAGTCTTTTCATTATCAAGTATTTTAAATCTTGCAGTGAAACGCGATTTATCATCGGTAATTCCCAAATAAAATATGTCACCTTTTTTAAGTGTGGTTTCACTAGCTAGATTAAAAGAAGGGATTAATGATAAAAGTAAAAATGGTAAGGTTATTAACGATTTCATATTGACATTCCTAATTAGATTTTTCTAAAGCTTTAACAAAATAAGGCGACCACCACTGTAAATAGCCTGCTTTTTTAGGGTGAATTGGATCTTTCATAGCCCAGTTATAGTAACTGTCACTAGCGGTGTTATTAAAATCAACATCGTTATATAGATCGATAATACGGACTTGATAATCGACTTTTTTATTCCACTTGATAGCGGTTTGTTTAACATCGCTCACTAAAGAAGCATAGTTTGAGCCAGGGGGATTGTTGCTTTCTCTTTTGGTTTTGTCTTTACCATCTTTAAAATAAGCACCACTATAGAAGTAAATTGGACAATTCCAAGTCTTATGGACATAGGAAATAATATATTCCACTCCACCTAAAGTAGTTTTTAAATCAAAGTTTTCATAATCTTCACTAACAACACCTCTTTTAGAGTTATTTCCTGGTGTACTATCATTCGTGGATATTTGGCAAATAAAGCCATCAATCTTTGTTTCTTCATTAAAGATTTCACTATTAGTTAGGCGAGATGTGTATGATTTTTCTCCACTTTTGATGTTGGCGTTATCGCAGAGTAATGTGGTACCGCTTTCTGCATCTTTGAAGCACTTTGCTCCTGTTAGAGAACTAACATATTCAGACATGCTAAATCCTTCTGATTCGTGTCCATAAGTAACAGAAGAGCCCAACCAATAAAATGTTTTATCTTTTAACAAAGAATCATTGGCCATCACATTTATTGGATCAAATACCGCATCGTTAGCGTCTTTTTCATCTAGATGAGAATCATCTAATAAAGTGTATTTAACTTCTTCTTGCTCTATTTTTATCGTCGGATCATTAACTTCTATATTTGAAGTTTGATTCCCACAACTAGTTAAAAACATAGTTAATACGAGCTGAACTATCTTTTTCATACTTATTTTTCCCAACTATAGTTATTGCTTTTAGCGTGTAATTTATATTCTTCTGGGAATTGATTTACTTTAATAAACGAAGCACTATCACTGACATTATTAGAAACGGCTCTGACTTTGATTTCACCTTCGACTTTAACTTTGAATTTAAAGACATATTGACCGGCTTTTTTGGCCACTAATTTGTCGTTAACATATAGTTCGACTTCGCTTTGGTTAGAATAGACTTTTAAAATCATATTCTTTTTGTTTCTCTTTTCAAAACGCTTACCGCAAATATGAACAAATGGTTCTTTGCTCCAATAGGCTTTACAAATATAGAAGGAATCTTTTTTAGTTTTATGATCAAAAGTCACTAAACCCTTATGGTTAACACCTGGGTCACCACCATGGTTTCTTCCATCGCTACCAAAATCAAACATATTCCAAATATGGGTGGCCCAGAAATATGGTCTTTTAGCGTAGAATCTTAACATGTATTCATGATAATCCGCTTGATATTCTTCAGTGGAGTCACCAACATGAGGATTGTTGCTATGAAGATTAATCATCGCTTCCGCGCCATATTCAGACATACCAACTGGGTATTTCTTATTAAACAAGCGATAGAAACCAAACCATAATTTGTTTAAGAATTTAAATGGCACGTACCAGCCAAAATATAAATTCCATGAAACAACATCAGTAATCTTTGAGACTTTATTGAACGGGCCACACATGCTAAAGCACGCCATTGTGGTTAATCTTGTCTCATCGAGTTTATGAGCGATTTCATTAAGCTTTTTGTTTTCTTCTAAATAAGCCTTAACACGACCTTTTTTGAACATTGTTATTTCATTAGAAATACCCCAAGTAACAATTGAAGGATGATGGTATTGTTGAATAATTAATTCTTTTAATTGTTGTTCGATATTATCGTTTCCGTTTTCTAGATGCTTAGAAATATATGGCACTTCCGCCCAAATGATGAAACCTAACTTATCGCATAAATCTAAAGTGTAATCATCGTGTTGATAATGAGCTAGTCTAATCGTATTAGCGCCGATTTCTTTAATAAGCGCTAAATCATCTTCATGGTGCTTTTTGCTAACAGCGTTGCCTACACCTTTTAAATCTTGATGACGGCATACCCCTCTTAAAGGATAGGATTTGCCGTTAAGGAAAAAGCCTTTATTTGGATCAACTTTAAAATATCTAAAGCCAACATTTTTAGTGATTTCATCCAAAAGATTATCGTTTTCATCTAACAATGAGATTTTGACTTCATATAAATATGGATCTTCTAATCCGTTCCATAAATGAACATTATTAATGAGGATGTCACCATTTCCAAAAGAGATACCAACTTGCTTCTGATTATGATCAAATAAAGTAACCACTACATGACCTTGACCTATGACATAAGGAACAACGTTTAAAACACCTTTATCTCCATCAACTATCGCAGTAATCTTAGCGCCTGGTCCCCCGTAATAATCTAAATCGAAATGATTTTTATTGACGTAGATTAGATTAACATCGCGATATATGCCACCATAAAAGGTGAAGTCAGCTGTTTGAGGATAAACATGGTCATTTTCCTTATTGTCCACTAAAACGTAGAGATTAATTTTATGGTCCTTTATATAGTCAGTGACATTGACTCTAAAAGTGGAATACCCGCCATCATGATGGGCCACTTCTTTTTGATCGATATAGATTTTGCAAGAAGAATTAACACCGTTAAATTCTAAATAAACTAATTCATCTTCTTTTAAAGAATCGATATCGATAACTTTATGATACCAACATTCACTTCTAAAATAATCCATGCCTCCGTCTTGACCATCAATATTGTTCCAAGTATGAGGAAGATTGATTTTTTCCATTTCTAAAGCAGGGACATCTTGTATGGAACAAGAGCATTTGCTAAAAGACCAATTATTATTGATATTAACTATTTTTCTCATAATAACTCCCTTGATAAACAAGAAGAGACCACCATTTAATAATGATGGTCAGTTCTTAATAATTTATTGTTGAACTTTTTTTCTTTTAATAAAGTGGAGAACGATTAATACGCCAAAGGCTAATGTGCCAGCCCCACAAACACCAATAGCGGAATAAACAACAATCATATACCATGGTTGAACAAGTTTAATTGTCGCTTTACCAATATTCATCGCGCGTGAATTAGCAATGGAATAAGCAATGTGTTTAGTGGCTTGTTGGCAAGCATTAACGACGGCAGGATTATTGTCATAAGGGGCTAATAATGCTGTGCCATTACCATCCCATAAGTCTTGTCCCGCTAAAACACCCATAACGTTATGCATGTAAGTAGCGCTAACTGAGCAGTCTGTAATGGCTGCGCCTTTCATACCCCATTCATCTCTTAAGATACCAGTCATTAAGCCATGATGTGCACCAGACCAGACAACACCTAATCTATTAAAGCTAGACATGACACCTAAGCCTTCGCCTTCAACGATAGAGCCTTCAAAACCTTTTAAGTAGATTTCTCTAATAGCTTGTTCGTTTGACCAAGTTGAAATACCATATCTACCTTCTTCTTGGTCATTTAAAGCAAAGTGTTTTGTGAAGACGTAAACGCCTTTAGATTGAATGCCTTTAACTTCAGAGGCCGCCATTTTGCCAGAAACGAAGCCATCTTCACTATAATATTCAAAGTTTCTACCTGAATATGGTGTTCTATGAATATTAGCGCCTGGACCATATAAACCAGTATAGAAAGTATCAGCGTCATTTTTAGTGGCGTGGAAGAAGTCTTCACCAATGCATTTGCCCATTTCATTTAATAATTCTAAATTGTAAGTGGCCGCCATAACGTCTTCTGAGGTGTAGCACATCGCACTGCTACCACCAATTAGGCCCTTAGTGAAACCTTGTGGGCCATTTTCATCTAATGTGCCAGGTAAATTGATACTTGGTACAGGTGCAGTTTGATGGAAGCCATTAGAGATGACTTTAATCATTTCACTATATGAACATTGTTCAACGAGTTGTTGCCATTTTTGATCAGTAATATCGAGATCAATTAAATCAGAGACAGATAAACCATTTTTGGCTTCAGTTGTTGGCATTGATTTAATATCGGAATGGTATTTTTGAATCATCTTTTCGATAATTGCTGCACGACCACTTTCTTCATGGGTTAAGCCATCTGCCCACATTGTTTCATTAATTTTTAAGGAAACTGTTGCTTTTGGGAATGTATCATTCCAGTTATTTCTAGTTAAATAAGTGATTTTCTGATCGGCTGTACCTTCATATTTATTTAAATCAGCATTATCAAATAAATTAGTGATTTCTTTATTTGTCACTCTTGATTTGCTATAAGTTGTCTTATCAAATGTATTATTGTGCCATTTGCTAACTAAAGAAGCATTGCCTACTTGGGACATACGTGTGTCATCTACAACAATACCTTCACCTTTTTTAGCCGCTAAGATGTTATTGGTGGCATCATGAGCGTTTTTGCCAACAGTAAAATAATAATCGCCATCTTCTAAGATATATGTCTTAGCGTTATTTGAGTCATAAGAAAGTAAGTCTTTCTTTTCCACAGTGATTTCGTAGTCAGCGGATTGACCCGCTTTAATGAGCTTTTTATCAAAACCACAAATATTGACAGAAGCTTTTTCTACACCATTATCTTTATCATATTGTGTATATGGACTTTGAGCATAGATTTGTACTGTATGTTTAGCGTCGACATTACCAATATTTTTGACTGTGACATCAACTTTGAAGTTTTCATCTTCTTCATTTACTTTAAAATTAGAATATTCAAATTCGGTATAACTTAAACCATAACCAAATGGATAAGCCACGACATCATCATATTTAAATGTTCCAGGATTACCTTGATTTAAGACATAGTCTTCATATCGAGTTTCATAATATCTATAGCCAACATAAATGCCTTCTTGATAAACGACATAGTTTTGATTGCATTTACCAATGCCTGCATCTAAGTTAGATTGCGCAGTGCCACAGTTATAATCTTTTTGATTGGTGTAATCGAAAGCACCAAAATTAGCCATTGCAGGGGCGCTGTGATTGTCTTTTAAGAATGTATCAACGATTCTTCCAGATGGCACAACATTACCGCATAGAATATCGGCAACAGCATTAATACCAGTCATGCCAACATCACCAATCCATAAAAGAGCGTCGACATCATATTTATCGACAAAGTCGATTTGTAAGGCGTTAGAGGAATTTAATAAGACAACAATCTTCTTAAATGTCCCAGCTTGTTTTAATTGTTTAATATTTTGGAAGAGTTCCTCTTCTTCTTTGCATAATCTTAAATAGTCACCATCAGTTAAGTATTCGGTGAGTTTGGTATTGCTACTTGGTAAATCAGCGCCTTCACCACCGCTTCTAGCTAAGACTACTAAAGCAACATCACCATAATTTTTAAACGCTTCTTTAGCGGAGTTAGAAATCACACTCCAAGGCATTTCATTTAAACGGTATTCATCTTGGCTACCACCAGTTGTTTTAGCGTTTACTCTTTTATATTTTTGACCTTTGACATAGCAAGTCCATAATTCTTGGTTAACACTATTTTTGCCAAAGCAAGATTGATCCTCCAAAGCCGCTTTTAAAGAGACAGCGTCAGAACTTGAAACTTGTCCACTTCCTGTACCGCCATAGAGAAGGTCAACAGAAGAATGTGAGAAGCAAGAGAATTTTGAAGATTTCTTTAAAGGTAAGGTGTTATCCTTATTTAATAATAAAGCAGCGCCTTCACCTTCGATTTGCTCACATAATTCTTTTTCATGTTTTACGAGTTCTGCTTCATCATTATAATCTGTCCAATAATAGATTTTAGCATCTGGATCAGGAATGATTTTTTGACTTGTGGCGTTTAATACCAAATTAAGTTGTGGTTCATATTGTTTTGCAATGCCACTACCAATTGATAAAGCGACGGTCAAAACACCAAAAATTGATGCACCAATAATTTTGCCTACTAATTTCATAAATAGACCTCCGATTGCTCTTATTATTAAAAACTTTGTTTTTTACACCAATATAAATAGCGTAATCTTGCAATATCACAGCATAAAGAAAAGGGAGCAAAGGCTCCCTTAATTCGTTAGTTAGTTCAATTATGCGGCCATGAATTTGCCGATTACTGTTTGAGTATCTTCAAAGTGAAGATCTCTATTGACTGCGCCACCACCCCATGAAATGTGGGTTTCGATAATGAACTTGCCATCATTAGTAGTGGAAGAATAAGCTTCACCACTTTCTGGAGTTAAAGTGACAACATAGCCAGCGAATGACCATGTACCTTTTTGAACATCGAAGGCACCGTTTCCACCAAAATCCATATTAATTTTATATGTTTTGTCTTTATTGAATGTTAATGTAGCGTTATTTGTTGCATCTTTCATCGCAAGAACAACGTTTTCATCAACTGGTGTTTGACCGCCTTGTTCAGTAACTGGTAATTTAGCAAAATCAGCAATTGGGAATTCAAAGACTAAATCAATTGTTTGATAACCGGCTAAATCGTAAGTATAGGTGAATGAACCTTTTTCAGCAGTAAGAGTAACTGGAATTTCATTTTCGCCAAACTTTAAAGTTAAAGAAGTAGCAGTTTTCACATATGTACCATTTGCGACGTTATTTGTACCAACGTAAATTAAGACTTTACCATCTTGTTGGAAATAAGCGACACCACCATTGGCTTTGGAGTTAACTTTAACGACGCTTTCTGGTTCAACAAAATCTTTCTTGTAGGCTTGAATGAATGCATCAGCATCAGCGTATTTTTGACCTTTTTGGCCTGTCATTGACACGGTTCTGCTGAAAGCTTGACCTTTAACTAAAGCAACTGTGAGATCAACACTATAGACGCCATCAGATTCATAAGCGTAATATGTGGCAGGATCTTTTTCTGAGCCATCATCTTCGATAAAGGCTAACTTGATTTGTAAAGCATCAACACCTTCTTTTTTCACTGCTTTCCATGTGCCAGACATATAAGAAGCAACGTAACTCTTATTTGAAGCAGCTGGAGAAGCATCATAAGAAGCAAAGTTATACTTATCTAATGTTGTTTTGCCTTCCGCATCAAGGTTTAATAAGAATGCGGCATCAGTGAATGAAGCAAAGCTGCCACCTTCCTCTAATTTGCCCCAGAATTGATAAGAATCTGTGGCTTTTTGATTGTTAGCGCCACAAGCTGTTAAAACTAAGCCTGCAAAGACGCATAGGGTTGTAAATAATTTTTTCATAATTCCTCCATACGAATAACACACAAAATATATTTCATTTTTATTTTTTTCATGCGTGTGTTTTCGAGAGAATATTAAAAGGTTACGCGCATGAGTCCCAAACTATGTCGCGTAACCTTTTTTATTTATTGCGCAAATTTATTTTTGCTTATTGTGAGAAAGGAATGTTGAAACTAAAGCAATAAGGAATACAATACCAATTAAAACGATGAATAAGACAGCGAATAATTGGTTACCGCCAAAGAAAACAACACCAGTGCCAATATCAGCGATTGGGTAGGCTGCTTCCACACTATGTTTAGCAAGCGCTACAGCAATAAGAATTGGACCAACCATGGAAACGTATTCAATTCTCAACAATTCACCAATGAGAATGGCTAAACCACCAAAGAGTGTAAATAAGAATGTTAATATGGAGAATACACGATCCATTTTATCCGCAGATATTGATAGATAAGAGATAAGATAGACGAATGATAAGATTATCGCTAAGACACTTGCTACAAAAGCAATAAAGAAACCTAATGAGCGATCTTTAAAGAAATTCTTAAATAGTTTCATATCTTTATTCTCCTTTCTTCTTTCTTAACGAGAGGAAGACAAATACGCCAAGCAATCCAGCACCGATAACGCCTAAAGAGATATCAAGTGCGACTGTAGCTGGTTTCCACCAAGGAACGAAATCCTTAACAACAGTATCACTGGCTAAGCCATTGATAAGGTTACTTCTGCTCATGGCATATAAGTAATAATGAGCAGTTTCGCGTAATTTTTGCCAGATAAAACCATCTTTACTCTTTGTCAATAAGGAGCTTGCTTCGCTTACTCTATCCTTATCATTATTAAATTGATTTGTGCCAGCGTATAAGCAATCGGCTGTTGACATATATGATGAAGCATCTTTACTAGAATCAGTCATATTGATGCCTTTGAAGCCCCATTCTTTTCTTAAGACCAAGGTCATTGTTTGATAGTCAGCGGCTGTAGGAATACAACCGATTCTGTTATAGGCTGTCATTGTCCCTAATGAGCTGTTTGTTAAAGCTCCTTCAAAACCTTTTAATGGTCCTTGACGATATGCTTGTTCAGTTAAGAATGTCGCCACACCATGTCTATTAGTTTCTTGGTCATTGCCACAGAAATGCTTAATCATACCGGCAATGCCTTTTTCAACCATGCCTTTTTCTTGGGCTTGACCGCACAAGAATGACATCATTGCATCTTCACTATAATATTCAAAGTTTCTACCTGAATATGGTGTTCTATGAATATTAGCACCTGGGCCATAAATATGTTTAAAGCCTAAATATAATGATTCTTCACCGAAGAAACGTCCACGATTTTCTAAAGATTCTTTAGAGAATGTAGAAGCACCGACGATTTCATTAACATAAATAACATTACTTGTTTGATGACCATCAGGACCATCACCACCACTGTAGGCTGGGAAAGAAATGGATTTGATGGCGTCCATCGCCATTTTATCACCAATGATTTGTGCTAATTCGCCAGCTGATAATTGATCGATGAAGTCTTCCCATTTTGGATCATCAAAGTCAGCATCTCTCATATCGACAAATTTAATGCCATTATCAATTTTTTGTTTGAAAGATTTGATATCTGGAGCATCAGCAGGCTTTTTATATAATGAATCTTCCATTAAATGTTTGATTTCTGATGTTGCTTCTAAATCTTTATATGGTTTTGGGAATGTCTTCCAATCGCTTCTTGTTAAATAAGTGACGACATCAGTTTCATAGAAAGAGTTGATATCACGATCTTCAAATAAATTAGAAACGATTTCTCCTGTATATGGTGATTTAGCATAAGTTTTGTTATCTAAAGCCGCTAAATTGACGGCTTGAACTTTACTTACATCACCCGCAACAGGATTATTTGCAGCGTCATACATGCCTGTTTTGCCTTGCTTTGCAAGAATGTTATTCAAGGCATCATGAGCACCATTACCTAAAGCAAAATAATAATCGCCAGCATCAAATGTATAGCAACCTTTTTTAGATGCGTCTTCACCATTTGTGGCATTTTGATCATAAGTTGCAAAATAATAATCAGAGAACTTTAACGTAATTTCTTCTGATTCGCCTTTTGCTAATTCTTTTGTTTTGGCAAAATCAAGAAGTTGAATGGCGCTTTTTTCAGCTTGACCAGCTTCATAAGGAAGTTGGGCATAGAGTTGGACAACATCTTCTGATTTACCAGAATAATTATCGTTACCATTATTAGTTACTTTAACTTTAGCGGTAACTTCATGAGTGTCTTTGTTCCATTCGAAGGATTCAATTTGTTGTGTGAAAGAAGCATAGGACATGCCATCACCAAATGAATAGGTGACTTCGTCAGCATAGTTCCATTTGCCACCTTTAGAATTATAAATACCAACAGCATCATCAGCGTTATGTTGATTCAAAATTAAATCGTTATAACGAGTTTCATAATATTTGTAACCGACATAAATGCCTTCGGCATAAACTAAGTATTCTCTTTTATATAAATCAGTTAAGTTAGTGAATTTAAAATCGCCAGCATTTTGCATTGCCGCACTACTTAAAGAGTTAGTGGCATAGGTATCCACTAAACGGCCAGAAGGATCGGCTTTGCCAAATAAGATATCGCTTACACCATACATGCCGAAGCTACCAGGATAACCAATCCATAAAACAGCGTCGATATCGTATTCATCGAGTTCTTCTAGTTCCATTGGATAACCACTATTGACGATGACAATTCTCTTTTTAAATGAGGAACTCTTAACGAGATTTAAAACGTCTTTTTCTTCATCGTGAAGAGCTAATTCTCTGATATGTGGACCTTTTTCCCATAAGTCTTGTAAACCATGGTTTAAGTCACCTTCTTCGCCACCAAATCTTTTTAGGACAATAATGGCTGCATCATCATAGCTAGCAAAGCTAGTTCTGACACCATTATAGGTAGTGACATCGACTTCACCGATGTTACCGAATTTATCGTGATCTACTTTCACATTTTTAACAGCGTTACTCACTTCTTCATTAAGTGAATAGCCACCTTCTTTAATGACGTCCACTAAGGATTTGCTTTGATAGTTAATTGGGCCACCGCTACCACCATGATAAACTGGATTAGTAGAAGCTTTGCCTAATAATGTCACTTTATCAGTGGCTTTTAAAGGTAAAGCGTTATCTTTATTTTTAAGTAAAACTGTACCTTCAACTTGTGCTTTAATGTTGTATTGTTTTAAAGCGTCATACATAGCTTCCTTACTTTCGTAGTCGCTTTTAAAATACTTTGTGTTTCCATCCCCTTCAATAGTTGGGGCGGTAATCTTTAAGGCTAGGTTGACATCTCCCTCTCTATCGTAGGCAAGCTTTGTGCCAAACGAAGCAATTATAGAAAGAGAGACTATTGTGACGCCTAAGCCCCCTAATAATCTCTTTTTATCCATATTATCTATTATTTCGCTTCAACAAATTCAAGCTTTGTGAAATCAAAGCTGCATGTTTTAACATTAACTTGGATTTCTACTTCAGAAGCAAATTGTCTGCTATCGAGATATTGCTTAGCGCTCCATGGAGAAGCTTCTGTATCTGGGATTGGCGCACCAGTTGAGGTGTCATAACCCTTTGGTGGTATGACTTGTTTGCCCATTTCTTCGGTCCAGTTATCAGTATCTAACCAGTATTGTTGATCATAAGAAGCAACGTATCTAGAAACACTCTTTAACTTAACATCGAGTAAATCTTCATCGATATCGTTAACAGTGGAAGAACAACTGCCATAGAACTTATATAAGTAGTTAGCTCTTTCATTGCCAGAGAAGTTATTTGTGTTTTCGTCAAGAACAACAGCGGAGAATTGACTACTTGAGACGATTAAACAATATGTATTGTTTTCGAAAAGTGTTAATTCTTGTTGGGTGAATGTTGTTAAGTAATAGTTATAAGTTGGACGCATATTGCTATATGACATCTCGGCTGGTGATAAATAAACACCTTTAATTTTGGCCTCTTTTGATGCACCACTGCATGCGCTTAAAGTAATGGAAGCAAGCGCAAGGGTCGCAAAAGCCATGGCTTTCAAATTTTTCATATAAAATCTCCTTTTTCAAGTTGCCTTCATTTTTAATAAAAAAGACTATTTTGACAATTTAGGTCGCGCAAACTTAATTTTTACTAGCGCTAATTGATAAATAGTCTTTAATTTCTTTAATCCTAAATATTAATTTTATTTAATTGTAATCGTATAAGTTTTGGCCTCATTAATAGTTACTATTTTAGAAGAATTAGTTTCTTTTACTTCATAATGGCCACCACTAACAGAAACAGTATTTCCTAAGCTAGAAGGAATAACAATTTCACCTTTTGCGTTAATGCTATTGATTGTCAAAGTCTTAACGCCGTCTTTACTAGCAAGTTCAACATCAATATTACCTTTAACTGTATAATTACAACATTTGAATGAATCTAATAAATTTGTTAATGATAATGAATATTCTTCAAATCCTGGCTTAGTTGGTTTTAAACCTGCGATGTAACGATTAATAATATAGATTGGTCCACTTGTCCAAGCGTGATTGAAAGTACCATCTGTAATATCAAATTTTTCATATAATGTATCTTTGCTATCTTTAATCATCGCATCATATCTAAGGAGCATTCTTTCTTTAGCAATGTCGATTCTGCCCATCTTGCATAAGGCTTCTAAAACATATTTTTCACAGAATGGGCTGGCTTCTCTAGTTTTACTTAAAACATTAATAATTGTTTCATAATCACTTTCTTTAGCTAAACCAGAAAGCGCGAGCATTGCATTAGCTCGGTCATCAATGTGATTTGATGAGGATGATTTAAAGCCATCCTGGGTGTAATAAGCATCATGATAATGTGCTTCCATTGAAGCCATTCTTTCATTAATGAAAGAGATGTTATCGTTCATCTTAAGAAGGGCCACTAATTCTTTAGTTAATCTTAAAGCGTAATAATAGAATCCAGCTTGTAATAAATCATTATCAATATAGCTACCCCAATCGTTCCATGTCCAAGAACCAGCACGATATTTAGGAAGGCCATTTTGCATCTCAAATAATTTTAAATATTCAATTACCGCTTTGACATAGGGGGTCATTGTTTCAATATCGTTAGTGTGTTCGAAATAATGATAAGCGCTGGTGAGGAAGGCTAATGATTGATTAGGAATTTCTTGCGGTTTGACACTTGGCGCACGGGATGGAATGACATTATCAGTCTTAACCCACCCTAGGCACGCTAATATTGATTTCTTAATGAGATCTAAAGCCCCTTGATCATAGCAATATAAAGCAGCATCAATTTGGTTAGAAGCATCTCCCATATATGGTCCTCTTTCTCGATCTGGACAATCCATGAAAGAGTCTCTCATACACACTCTAACAGTGTTTTGTGCTTTCTTCCATAAGATATCCAAATTAGCGTCAGAAGAGGCAAATGGTTCCATAAGTTCACCATTAAATTCGCTCATGCGATAGGCAAGTTTATTAAACTTAACACCCTTTGGAGCGTCGATAAATAATGTGTAGCCACTTCTCCATGGATAATTCTCATAACTTTGTTGTCCGTCTTTTGTGACATAAGTGTCTTTAAATGATTGCAGACCATCATTATATTTATATGAATCAGTATAGAAAACTAGTTTCTTTCCTGCTTCCGCTTCAACATCGATATACCAAGAGAATTGAATATCTGTAGGTAAATATAACTTTAAAGTTGTATCTTCTGATAACGTTTTGCCAACATATTCATTTGCGTTGCTGAAATCAGTAGTTTCGTGAAACTTAATTGGTTTTGTAGGTGCCTTATATAAATCACCAAAAGGTAAGTTACCCGCTTTTGCCACCGCTTTAGCGGATCCCCAAGATGAATCATCGAAGTCTAATTTACGATAATCGCCTATTTCTTTTCTAGCGTCATAGAAAACATTTCTTTCAGCAAGCATTGATGATTGATCATAAGCATCGTATTCTTTACCACCGCTTATTTTGTTGCGATAAGCATCAATTCTTATTGCTCTAAAAGAAGAATCTGATTTTACTAATGTATCGCCCGCTTGCATTTCAAATAATAAACCAGCTTGAGAAATCATATCACCTTCACTATCTTTGATTTGTGGATTAATAGAGCTATCTCCACTTCTACCATTAAAGGCCACTAAGATAGTAATGATGTTATTGCCTTCTTTTAAATTGTTGATTTTTACTTCGTCATAATACGAGTCGTATGGTGTTGGCCCACGTTTTAAAGAACCATCAATTGTCACCAGTTCTTCATTAACCCACATAAAGTATTTAGATTCAGCGGATATGAAAGCAGTTGCTTCGTTCACTTTTTCTTTTAATGTAAAGACTTTTCTAAAAGCAACATAGCTATCTTCATTGCAGTAATTTGTCCAAATCCAATGTGCTTTCCAATCACTCTTTTTATAATTATCTAAATAAGAAGTATATTTTAAAGATGAGCGGTCTGCTTTTCCTGTTTCTGGTACACTATCTTCATTATGTTGATTGGAACTATTTGGTTGACAAGCCCCTAAGCACAAAGAAAAGAAACACACCGATAACAAAAGTAAATTTCCTTTTTTCATAATCAAATTCTCCTAGCGCTACCATTTTTACAAAAAGGAAAGTAAGAGACAATTTAGGCAACCTATTTTTACTTTTTTATCTCGTAGACTTTAAAACTTCGATAAAAAATATGTCAAATGTTTTTAAAAATATGCCGAAAACATTTAAAATATGAGTAAGAACATTCATAGTTAACACGAAAGTAGGAAATTGATGATGCTTATTAATAAAGACTGGCTTTTTTATCGACAAAATGAACCAAATAGCAAAACGATAGTTAATTTGCCATTTGATGCAATGCTAAGAGAACCTAGAGACATCTCTTATAGAGGTGGAGATAAGGTATCATTTTTTAAAGGCGATGACTATGTTTATGAAAAGGTCATCAATATCAATGATTTAAATAAAGAATATTATTTCGAATTTGAAGGTATTTATCATCATCCTCAAATCTATATTAATGATGAATTAGCCTATGAACGTCAGTATGGTTATTCCACTTGCTTATTTAACGCGACAAAATATTTAAAGCAAGGCAATAACATTATCAAAATTATCGCCATTAATAGCGATCAGCCTAACTCTCGTTGGTATAGTGGCGCTGGGATATATCGTAATGTCCATCTCTATGTTTTGCCAAAGATACATATTATTCCTCGTTCATTTAAAATCAATACAATCGACTATAAAGAAGGAAAGATATCTTTTAAATGTTTGTTAAATGGGATATCTGATTTAACAATCGAAATATTTGATAATGATAATAAATCTATATTAAAAAAAGAATATAAAAGCATTAAAGAAATAGATGATGTTATCGTCATTAATAATCCTTATCTATGGAATGATGAACATCCTTATTTATATAAAGCCAGAATCACAATAAACGAACAAATAGAAGAATTAAAATTTGGTGTTAGACAAATATCACTTGATAAACAACAAGGCTTATTAATAAACGGAGAAAAAGTTATCCTTTATGGTGCTTGTATCCACAGTGATAACGCTCTTTTAGGTGCGGAATCTTATAAGGAAGTTGAATATCGCAAAGCTAGACAACTTAAAGAACTTGGCTATAACGCTGTTAGAAGCGCACATAATCCAATATGCAAAGACTTTTTAGATGCTTGTGATGAACTCGGCTTATATGTCATGGACGAATATGTTGATTGCTGGTATATCCATAAAACCAAATTTGGTTATAGCAATTATATGGAAGATAACTATGAAGATGATTTATTTGATATGGTGGAAAAAGATTATTCTCATCCTTCTGTCATCTTTTATAGCACTGGTAACGAAGTTAGTGAAACTAGTGAGGCTAAAGGCATTGAACTTCAAAGTAAGATGAATGATTTATTACATAAATTAGATTCTTCGAGGTTAACAACATGTGGTATCAATGTCTTCTTCAACGGCATTGCTCACACTCCAATATCTACCTATAGCAGTAAAAAAGCGGAAGATGAATTTAACGCTAAGCCAAAGGTGGAAGGTAGTTCTGATATCTTCAACACTATCGGTAATATGATGGGTGCAGGCTTTATGAAAAAAGGCGCTACTCTTCATATTGTTGATAAGAACACAAGAGGGGCTTTCGCTAAGATGGATGTTGCTGGATATAATTATGGCATCCTTAGATATAAGAAAGACGCTAAAAAATATCCAAATAGATTTATATGCGGTACAGAGACATTTGTCTCTGATACTGCTTTATTCTACGAAATAGCACATCAGATCCCACGCGTTATTGGGGACTTTGTTTGGGCGGGTCTTGACTATTTAGGTGAAGCTGGTTTTGCAGCGGAATTAAATAGAAAAGAATTCCCATATTTAAAAGACCGCTCAGGATGGTTAACTGACGATGGAGGAAGAAAAGACATCTTAGGCGACACCACTAGTGAGGGTGATTATACTCAAGTTGTTTATCATAAAAAGATTATTGATATTGGTGTTGTTTCTCCTTATGACATAAGATGCAAATGCAATAAAGCAGCGTGGAGATTTAATCACGCGATTAGATGCTATTCATATCCAGGGGAAGAAAATAGAAAATGTACATTCTATATTTATTCCCGTTCCCCTATCGTGGAATGTTATCAAAATGATAAATTGATAAAACGTAGCAAAATTAATCCTAAAAAATGCTTTATTAAATTTAATGGAAAATATATTCCTGGCACTATAAAAGCTGTCGCTAAAGACTTGAAAGGCAATATTTTAGGCGAAGCATCTTTAAAGACAGCTTCAGAAGACATCAAACTTAGATATTACAAAGAAGAATATCCTGAAGCTGATAGATTTGCTTATGTTCATTTTGCTTTTGAAGATGAAGAAGGCAATAGAAATGTTCATCAAGAAAAAAATATTGAAATTAGTGACGTTAAAGGTGGTAAACTTCTAAGATTAGGTAACAGTGCTTCCTATAATAAAGTTGGTTATTTAACAAACAAAATTAAGACCTATCACGCTAAAGGAATGGGAATCTTTGAATTCGATGAAGATTCAAAAGAAATAATCTTTTCCATCACAAGCGAATTAGGTCAAGAAACAATCACTATTAAACGTTGAAGTTTTATTGTAATAAATATCCACCGGACGATCCGGTGGTTTTTCATAGACGGGCAGATATTAGCCCTCTATTCTAGCCGCCCTCCTCAAGGGCGAATACGGACCACCGCTTGCTTTGGTAAACGGGTCTTCGTCGAAGTCGATTGTCAGTTGGACAACCGCTTCATCCTCTTTGAGTTGATTCCTGATGTATTCGGCTATTTTGGCTTTATTCTTGCCAACCGTATCCACATAATAGCCTCTACACCAAAACTCTCTGTTTCTGTATTTGAATTTCAGATTTCCCCATCGTTGGTAAATAATCAAAGATGATTTGCCTTTAAGATATCCCACAAAACCAGAAACAGACATTTTTGGGGGAATCTCCACGAGCATGTGAACATGATCTGGACACACCTCGGCTTCTACTATAGTGACTTGTTTGAAATCGCAAAGCTTTCTTAAAATCTTTCCGATTTCCATTCTTTTTTCACCGAAGAAGACTTGTCTTCGGTACTTGGGTGCAAAGACGATATGGTACTTACAATTCCATACCGTATGCGCTAAACTTAAATTGTCTATAGACATACTTCTCCTTTCATATTCAAGCGTTGGTCCGCATGAATATTGTAAGGAGATTTTATTATTTGGGCAAAACTATAAGTTTTACCTCCACCCCAGACTATCTGGGGGTTTTAACTCGCTCATCGTTCGCACGATGGCTCAGACAAAAAAGCGGACAACGATGTCCGCTTTTAAGATTGCTATTATTAAGGATTAAGCAATTGGAAAGGCTTCTTTAAGTCTATTGGCTTCTTCTTCAGTAATTCTTAAGATTGTGCCATGACGTTTGGTTTGAGAGTCCCAACTGAATTCTGTGTTCTTAGCAAGTTGTCTCCAAGAACCGTTAGCATTATTGATATCTTCAACATCGGTTGTGGCCCATGGAATGTAACCAATACTTGTATTGGCATAGAAGTCCGCCATTAAGCCGATTTCAGGAACGTTTGGATCTTGTCTATCCGCTTGGTTAAGATAGAACCATTCTGGACCTTCTAAGCATTGATTGGTAGCGTCTCTACCTTCAGCTTTGAAACCAACATCGGCTAGGTTTTGGACAAATTCCCATTGAACTGCTTCTTCATAAAGGCCATCTGGTCTTTCTTGCTCTTGAGGAAGAAGGGATGTTGTTCTTTGGATTCTGATACCGCCACCATCTTCGTTATTACCACCATCTTTACAGGCACTGTAATAGTATTCGCCAATCTTCATCACAGAACCGTCAATAACTTTACGATAATCATTATTGATTGCGTCGTTATCTCTTTCGTTTCTTGATTTAATATCGTCTTGATATTTAATATTGGAGATGAATTTTTTAGTTTCACTAAAGTGATGGAAATCTCTTGTGGTTGTGTAATAGACACAGTCTCTTTCTAAGATTTTAGCGTTAACACCTTTGCTCACATCATCAATGACTGTAGAAGAGAAGAAAATGTAATATGAACCAGTTTCTTCACAATAAATCATTTCAGGAGCCCAAGCCATACCAGCATTAGGAGCAGCGACTTCAATTAATCTTTCTTCGGTCCAATTGACTAAGTCATGAGATTCCCAAAGAATGATGGAGTGACTACCTGTTTTAGTGGCTTGGTTAGCGTTATTGTTCCAGCCACCTCTTGTATAGACTGATAAGTCTGTAGCGATTAAATAGAAGGTATCACCTTCAGGTGAACGGCAGATATATGGGTCTCTAACACCTCTTTCACCAATCTTACTGGATAAGACTGGTTTTAAATTGCTCATTGTGGAACCATTCATATCTTTGAACTTTAAGCCTTCACCGACATCAGCGAGAGCGAAGAACATTTGTTCACCAGTGGCAATCTTTTGACCATTTTCGGTTTTGCCGTGCCCTTCACCAACGAAGTGACCAAATAAATAAGCTTGATAATCTTCATCAGCGATTTGAGGAGCAGCGGCTTTAACGTTGACTTCTTGTTCGTATTGAGTCTTGGTACCATTCTTATCGATAACAGCGGTTAATTTAACGGTTGTGTCTTTGCCTTGTCTATGGACAATGCCAGGCGCCATATCGCCATTCCATTTAGCATCGATGACTTTTTGATTGCTACTTTTCCAAGTCACAGTAGCGCCTTCGATTTCAGTTGGAAGGTAGATGTTACCATAAACGCCATCTTCACGATTGACGACTTCTAACTGATTAATAATTGCTTCATCTGTTTCTTCAGCATATTTAGCGTTACCACATGAAGTTAAAGAAAGTAAAGCGGTGGCTGAAAGCGCAAAAAAGAGTTTAATTTTTGTTTTCATATCTTTTCCTTTCGGTTTTGTTCACTTATATTATGCCACCATTTTTAATATATTAAAATATGAAAAAAGACCACTTTTTATGTGGTCTTTATCTTTAAGAATTTATTAGTTTACTCGACACCGATTAAGAAGGAATAAACTGGTTGATCGCCTTTTCTAATATGTAAGTCTAAGTCAGAGAATTTTTCAGCGATTAATTCAGAGACTTGGTTCATTTCTTCGTCGTTAACATCTTGACCAACGAGGATTGTGATGATGCTTGAATCTTCATCAATCATCTTTTCAAGTAAGGTCATTAATGTTTCTAACTTGTTTGGGTTATCAACAACGATGTCTTTTTCGAAGATACCAATGAAATCGTCTTTTTTGACTTTTACACCACCGATTTCGGTATCTCTAATAGCAAATGTTACTTCACCAGATTTGACGTTCTTTAAGGCCGCTTTCATGGAGCGGAAGTTTTCTTCTGGATCAGCTTCTGGATTGAACATAATCGCAGAGCTAATTCCTTGAGGAATTGTCTTACTTGGAATGACATAGACATTTGTATCAGCATCTTCCACCATATCGCAAGCTTGAGAAGCCGCCATCACGATATTGGAGTTATTTGGGAAGATGAAGACGTTATGAGCGTTAGCTTTCTTAATAGCGCTAACGAAATCTTCACTACTTGGGTTCATGGTTTGACCGCCTTTAACAACGACGGAAACACCAATTTCTTTTAAGAAATCTTCAATGCCTTGACCAGCAGAAACACTAATCATTGCATATTCGGTTTTTTCTTTGGCTTCTTCTTCCTCTTCGAAGTCTAATTCTTCAGCGGATTCACCGACTTTAAGATTGACTAATTTGAGTTTTAAGAATTCACCAAATTGTTGAGCGTAATTTAAGATATCACCTGGGTTAAGAACACGGATGTGAACTTTAACACAATCATCTTTAACATTGACCACTAAGTCATCACCATTTGTGGATAATAAGTTAGAGAATCTATTTTCATTGAAGGCTTTCTTTTCTTTTAATAATTTCAAGACGAATTCTAATAAATATCCTTCTTCTTCGCCTTCTTCAGTAGAGTTTTGCGCTTCTGTTGCGGTAGCTTGGCTTCTTTCAACGAAGTCACCACCAGCGGCGATTCTCATACCTTCTAAAATTCTGATGAGACCAGTACCACCAGAGTCAACGACACCAGCTTCTTTTAAGACTGGTAATAATTCTGGGGTTCTTTTTAAGGATTCTCTTGCTTCTTGAAGCATGAGATCTAAGCACTTTTCAATGCTCATATTATCTTTGACGTTATCCGCGAGGAATTGACTTGATTCACGAATAACTGTAAGGATTGTACCTTCAACTGGATTAACAACGGCTTTATAAGCAACTTCAACACCTTTTTGGAAAGCAGCAGAGAACGCTAAAGCGTTAACTTCTTCTAAACCATCTAAACCTTTGGAAAAGCCACGGAAGATTTGGCTAGTAATAACACCAGAGTTACCTCTAGCGCCCATTAATAAGCCACGAGAGAAAACCTTACTAATTTCATAAGCGCTTTCATCGCTTCTATTTTGGATTTCTTTACTACCAGAAGTTAATGTTAAGTTCATGTTCATACCAGTATCACCATCTGGGACTGGGAAAACGTTTAAAGCATCCACTTCTGGATAATGGTTATATAAATTATTGCTTCCTGAAATAAGAAGCTGTTTTAAAGTCTGTCCGTTTAATGTTCTCATATGTATTAGTGAGAGGATAGTTGCTCACCAAAGACGTTTACACCTGTGCAGGATTTATTAAATTTTTTATTGAGCTGGTACATAATTGTTTTTTGGCATTCAACGAGAGCTTCGGTAATTTTAACTTCGTTAGAAAGCACTAAATAAACGTCGACGGTAAAGGTACGGTTTGCGTATTTTTTCACGTAAATCGCTTGATCCTCGATAATTCCTTTCTTAATGCGTTTATCAGCGCGAAGTGTATCCTCGCGTCGAGAGATATCAACAACACCATAGCATGCAAGTGCAGCGACCCTGGTCGCGTCTTTGATATCCTGTGTGTGATAATAAACTTGAGTGTTCGAATTCTTTTCCATAAAGCAGTGTTATTTTACATAGTAAACGTAGTTATGTCAAACAATGAAGAAGAAAAATACTAACATTGTCGAGAAAAAGTAAACATTATCGTCTTAATAAAGAGAGTAAAGGAAGGAAGTCTTGATAGACATCACCATAGGAAACAATGATGTGATTCCCAAAGCTAGCCTTAAGAATTTCAAGGAGTCCTTCTTCCCCTAATGCAACCGATATTTGCGTTCTACAGTATCCTTCAAGAGAAAGGTTTTCTTTCAAATTCGCAGGGATACATAGGGTATTTTCTAAGCTGTAATCAGGAGCGATTTTACATAAGGTAATACGGCCTTCTGGTAATTCACCTTTCACACCAATTCCTAACCCACTTTCAAAATGAGTCATTAACTTATATGAAGTGACCATATTAAGTGGAACGGTGCAATGTGCGAGCATGATGGAATTATCTTCATAATTGAATTTTGATGGATTTGCCATGAAAGAACTGCGATTTGTTAATGAATTAACAATATGCATGGTAATTAAGCTAGGTACATCACCTTCACAGCCAGATGTAATGCCTTCTTCATTAAGCATCGCTAAGGCAAGGCATGCTGTTTGTTTATATTTTTTAACAAGATCAAAACAACGGATAGTTAACCCATTTAATTGATACTTCGCTATTAACTTTTTAAGAGCGTTATAGATCACAAGAGAGAACTGTAAGTCATCACGAGATTCCGCTTTTTTAATGAATTCTTTTGCGTGAGGAACAACATTAATATCGAGCATTTCTTTTTCTTCTTGCTCAATTAATTCTTCAAGTTCCTTCATCTTGATCTTCACGATATTTTGCTTAAAGTTTTGATAAATCATCTTTGGTTCTACTGGAGAAGCAATAAGCCAACTACTAGGATTTCCAATTAAACCTAAGCGATTATCTTTAACACTGTTATAAGCATTAATAATCGTGGCGATATGTTTAATCATATTAGCAATGTGATTTTCGTCACCCACTAATAAGAAGCAAAGTTTATTGTGATTTTCTAAATATGTTTTAATCTCTAAAGAAGCTGGTAAAGAATTATTTCTTGATGTTGATAAAATGACTAATGGTTCTGGTAAGTCTTTTAGGCGTTTTAAGAAGAGATTTTCTGTGCCGCCTGAACCGATAAGGATAATGTTAAAAATCGGCTCCTTAGCGTTCTCTAGCACGATTAAATCGTCATTCATCAAATAATTGTTGATTTCATCAACAAACAAAAGGTCTTCTTTTTGGATCTTATCTTCCTTTTTAGAAAGGAAGCTATATAAAGGTATTAAATTAATGTTCATATTATCATTGTAGCATAAATAAAAAGCCTTGCGGCTTTCTATTATGATAAATGTGAATATTAATTATTCAGCTTCTTCAGGAGCAGGTTCTTCTGCTTTTTCTTCTGGCTTTTCTTCTTCCTTTTGTTCAATAGGCTTTTCCTCTTCCTTAGTAGGAGCATCACCATTTTCTAATGATCCAAATAGATAAATGGCGAATAATGCGTAGACTGCGGCATACATGAATGGGATTTGACCTAAATTAATCGCAAAACCTTGGAAGTCAAATAAGATGTTTGTTAATAAAGATAAGGTGAATAATCCAGCGAATAAATACGTAAGATTCTTTAATCCACTCTTATTAGCGAATTTAGCGATTGGATAGAAAACTAATAACGCTAAAGAAGCAAGCATACCGAAGATAGCAACGATCCAGGCTGTTGGTCCAACTCTGGTGCCATCTGCCACAGCTTCAGCGATATCGACAATACTAAAGATATTACCGATGAAGATGAAGAAAACAAATAAGCAAACGGAAATAACATCAAATACTTTCTTATTTAGTTTGTTACCGATAAAGATACCTAGAATGCCGATAGCAATGTAATAAAGTGAAATTACAGTGGCAATGATACCTGCAGCCAGCACTGTGCCGGCTCCCGCTAAATAGTTAACGAATAATAAGAATAAGAGCGCTCCGAAGAATATTAAGATATTGGCTCTTAAAATATCTGCAACTTTTCTCATAAAAAAATCTCCTAATAGTTATTTTAAGTCTATCAAGAGACATTGATTAAATCAATGCTATGTAAATAGCTAGATAAAATAAAAAAGCCCGGCGGCTCGCTATTTTGTCCTTGCGGATATCTTCGCCACTACGGTGCTTAACTTCTGTGTTCGAGATGGGAACAGGTGTGTCCACCGCGCCATCGCCACCAGACTTTTTTATAAGAGAAATTATTCTCTCAAAACTGAATATTACCACATGTTAGCTTTCTTGTTAATAATAAAACTTAAATTTTACTTTTGGGATTCGATTAAAAATCTTAAGAAATTAAGTCCTCGACCTATTAGTATTAGTCAGCTGAACATATCACTATGCTTACACTTCTAACCTATCAACCCTGTAACTTTCAGGGGGTCTTACTTCTTTCGAATGGGAAGTCTCATCTTTAGGTTGGCTTCACGCTTAGATGCTTTCAGCGTTTATCCATTCCATAGGTAGCTACCCGGCCATGCCACTGGCGTGACAACCGATATACCATTGCTATGTCCATCCCGGTCCTCTCGTACTAAGGACAGATCCTATCAAACTTCCTGCGCCCACGACAGATAGGGACCAAACTGTCTCACGACGTTTTGAACCCAGCTCGCGTACCACTTTAATTGGCGAACAGCCAAACCCTTGGAAGGTACTTCCCCTCCAGGATGTGATGAGCCGACATCG
>Ga0256404_1003523_pt1 | contig 31673 bp, 20 predicted proteins | sample RumenRJG_01DNA_FD_185990 | JGI IMG/M metagenome (GOLD analysis project Ga0256404, IMG submission 185990) | Bovine rumen microbial communities from Lethbridge, Alberta, Canada - RJG_01 | ecosystem: Host-associated > Mammals > Digestive system > Stomach > Rumen | place: Canada: Alberta | collected...
GATAGGGCTAAGCTGTAAGTGCTGTAAAGCATTCAGGTGATAGTTACTAATAGGTCGAGGGCTTGTCCAAAAAGGCTGGAAAGGTTAGAGGTTTAGATGGATTACTGGGAATGATTCATAAATGGTATGCTGTTTTGAAGGTACGATAAAGCATTTGATCAATAGATCAAAAGAGCCGCAAGGTTTTGAGCGGTTCAAGAGAATCCGTCAGGATTCTATAATCGCTTTTGAAAATGATCAAAGTAATATGGCCCGGTGGCTCAGTCGGTTAGAGCGCCGCCCTGTCACGGCGGAGGTCGTCGGTTCGATTCCGTCCCGGGTCGCTTTTAAGTAAATATTTTATGGATGGGTTCCCGAGTGGCCAAAGGGGGCAGACTGTAAATCTGTTGTCAGTGACTTCGGTGGTTCGAATCCACCCCCATCCATTCGAAACTCGATATGAGTTTCACAGTTGTTATTTTCAACTGAAATGGGGTCTTAGCTCAGCTGGGAGAGCATCTGCCTTACAAGCAGGGGGTCACAGGTTCGAGCCCTGTAGGCCCCATTTAATCTGCCTTAATCATAGATTATGGGAGCCGCAAGGCTTTGAGGGGTTCGTAAGAATCCAAAAGAAGTCCTTGTTAAGTTGAAAATGGCAAAAATAAATATCGCGGGATGGAGCAGTCTGGTAGCTCGTCGGGCTCATAACCCGAAGGTCGTAGGTTCAAATCCTTCTCCCGCAAGTCTAAGGGATCACCGTTTGGTGATCTTTTTTGTATAAAAAAAGGAATAGGATGATAAGTGAACTTTTATAGATAAAGGTATATTACTATTGATTTAGTAGAAATATTTTTTTTATCACGAAAATATGGCATTTATTAAATACTATATTATCAAAAACAAAAATATTATTTTTATTAATTATAGTATTGCAAAAATTTTTGTTATGCTTTATTATATAGGTGATGGGAATATTAATAGTAGATAATCTGATGGGCACAAAGTTCACAAGTAATCAATGTTGGCGTGTTCTCCTCCTTAATGAAAGGAGGGGAACTTTTTTTGTTTTTATATAAAATCATAGAAAAACCTTGTTTTATGTTAAAAAATTATCTATAATCTAAACGTTTTCTGTTTAAAATTGCCAGTTTGTATATTGATGAAAAAAGGACATAAAAATGATACTTGCGATTACTTACAATCCTGATGAAAAAGACATTATTCAAAGTTTTCATAATATAAATTTTTTCAAAATTTACAATATTGAAAGAAACATTATCATTGACTCTTCTTTAGTAAGGACTGATGGTCAGGGACATTGTGCCCTTGCCGGAATATTGCGTAGAATCGGTGTAAATGCCATGATTTGCAAAGAACTGGATGAAGATGCATTGATTTCTCTTTCTGAGCTTGGAATAAGAGTATATAGCGGAGTGGAAGGCATCTGTGATGAGGTTGCCAGAAACTTTGCAGAGGATATTAATAAGTTTAAAGAGAGTACGGTTAGTATATAAACTGAACGGACTTGCATAGTCAGAAGGTTTTAAGCAGCTTAACTATATTAGATACAGATAAAAGGGGATTTAAATGAATCGTATTCAGAATCGGAATATTGCTGTTGCAATAATTCTTACGATCGTAACTTGTGGTATTTACTCTTTATATTGGTATTATTGCCTTGCAAAAGATATAAACGAGTTATCAGGTCATCAGAATGATACATCTGCAGGAATTGTACTCTTACTGTCCATAGTTACATGCGGTATATATGAATGGTATTGGATGTACAGAACCGGTGTAAAGCTTGATGAGGTTGCTGTGAAGAATGGCCGGGCACCTCAGAGCAGATCTATACTATTCCTTCTGTTGGGCATATTTGGTCTCGCGATTGTTTCTTTTGCTATCATACAATCTGAGATTAATGAATATACCGGTAACCTTCCTGATGGAATGAACGGCGGATTTTAATATCATTCCCGGTTTAGGGTCTTTGTAGAGGAGATAAAATCTCCTCTACTATTTTTTTGTCTTCGGCATTGATCTTTGTAGCTGACCGGTACTAAAGATTAAAAATCAGGTAGCGACTATTCTTTGTGACTGTTTCATATTCTTCTGAGATTGCATTTCTTTGGATACAAAAAACAATAATTAAAATTTTGTCAATTGGTGCATTGTATACAATTTCTTTGAAAAAATGGCTTAAAACCTTGGTTTGTTCAACCTGCACAAACTCTCAAATACGATATCTGACAAATTGACAATAAATAGTCATAAATGTCTGAAAAATAACATTTGTTTTCATATAAATTGAACAGTGCTAATATACGCCTAGGTTATTTTTTATGAGATTGAAAGGAGCAGTTATGTTAATTAGAGTTGGTATCAATGGTTTTGGCCGTATTGCAAGAGTTATCCTCAGAATCCTCGAGGAGCGTGATAATGACATTGAGGTTTGCGCAATCAACCTGAGAAATGCTGATATTTCACGTATGGCTTATCAGATGGAATACGATTCTGTATTCGGTCGTTTCAGAGGCCGCGTAAGATATACAGATAATGAACTTGTTATCAATGGGAAGAAGATTCATGTATTTTCAGAGGATGACCCGGCTAATATTGACTGGGCTTCAACAGGTGCAGAATACATTATTGAGTCTACAGGAAAGTTCCTTCGTCTTGAGGATTGCGAAAAGCATTTTAAGGGTGGTGCCAAGAAGGTTATCCTTACTGCACCCGGAAAAGACCCGGATTTCCCAACATTCGTATTCGGTGTTAATAATGAGAGCTACGATCCTTCTATGAGGATTATTTCAAATGCATCATGTACTACTAACTGTCTTGCACCTCTTGCTAAAGTTCTTAATGAGAAGTTTGGAATTGAGAGAGCACTTATGTCCACAATTCATGCTTCTACATCAAAGCAGAAGCCGGTTGACTCCAATGGCGGTCGTGACTGGAGAACAGGACGTTCTGTATTTAACAACATCATTCCTTCTTCCACAGGTGCAGCCAAGGCGGTAGGTATGGTTATTCCTGAGCTTAAGGGTAAAATGACAGGACTTAGTTTCAGAGTTCCTACAAATGATGTTTCGGTTGTTGATCTTACTGCTCAGCTTAAAACAAAGACAAATTATGATGAAATCTGCGAAGCTATCGAACATGCTTCCCGTCATGAGATGAAAGATATCATTGAGTACAATACTGATGAAATTGTTTCATCTGACCTTAGAGGAAACTTCCAGACATGTATTTTTGATGTTAAAGCAGGAATCATGCTTGATGATACCTTTGTAAAGCTTATTGCATGGTATGACAATGAGTGGGGTTACTCAAATCAGTGCATCAACCTTTTACAGTATGTAGCCCGTAAGGACGCAAAGTTCGCTGCAAAGGCATTAAAAAACCAGAAGCAGGAGGATGTAAAGAATACTGCTCCGGTTGTAGAATCCCAGGATAAGAAGAACAACGAAAAGAAAAAATAATAACCTGAAAACATAAACAGCTCAATAAACTCATTTTATTTTAAAAGCTTTCTGACTTTTATAGTCAGGAAGCTTTTTTCTGTAGGTCATTTTACTTACCGGGTACAATTTGGTGGTTTAAATCCATAATCACCAATGATTCTCTCATATTTTTATTTTTTTAGCCGAAATTAAAGATATATGCCTTAGTATAAGTAAAAGGCTCGTAACAGATCGGATTTTTTGGATGACACGGGGAGTTTGGTACTTTCGATGACCGATCGAAAGCAGCATAGATACAGTCGGAGATCCATATGAGTACAAAAGTTAATGAATTTACAAATGCGGATTATAGTAAGGATTATATTCTGAATGGTCTTAAAGCCATGCCGGGAGGTTTTTTCATATATAAGGCTGATTGGGAAGAGGAACGGATACTTTTTGCCAATCAGGCTATACTCGACCTGTTCGAATGTAAAAGTAATGAAGAATTTCAGGAACTTACCGGTGGATCGTTTAAGGGAATGGTATATCCCGAGGACTATGAGAAACTTGAGGTGAGCATCAAGCTACAGATAGAAAGTTCCGATGATCATTTCGATAATGTTCATTACAGGATAATGACAAAAACCGGAAAGATACTGGAAATCGAGGATATAGCCAAATTATATGAGGATCCGGTGGAAGGTCCGCTGTTTTATGTGTTTGTATCCACATTCAAATCTACGGTTGATCAGCTGACGGGACTTTTAAATCGTGAGTATTTCATAAAATCCGCAAAGACCGGTTGTGATCAGCTTTATGCTGATAATAAAAGGCCTGTGGTGATTGCATTTGATTTTAACGGAATGGAGCATTTCAGCTCCAGGTACGGATTGGAAGAAGCTGATAAATTTCTGCTTGTATTTGCAGGAATATTAAAAAAGCATTTTCCTACTCAGAATTGCGCAAGGTTTGGAGCTGATCATTTTTACGTCTATGCAGAATCAGATGGTATAGAGATATTGCTGAATCAGCTTATAGGAGAGCTGCATTCTGCCAATAACGGAAGAACTCTTACAGTACGTATGGGTCTCCTTAATTATCTTCCTGAGATGACCATGAACGAGGTTTGCGATAAGGCGAGGATTGCAGCCGATACCCTTATAGGGGTGGATATATCAGATTATACCTGGTATGACGAGAACCTTACCGGAAAACAGCTTAGCAGAGAATACATAATTCGTACTTTTGATCAGGCTTTGGCAGAGGGATGGATAGAACCATATTATCAGCCGGTTATCAGAAGTCTTACAGGAAGAGTGTGCGCATTTGAAGCCTTTGCAAAGTGGCATGATCCGGAATTCGGAATACTTTCGCCATTGGAATTTCTGCCGGCTTTGGAAGAAAACGGACTTGCATATCGTCTGGATATGTACATTGTCGGAAAAGTAGCAGATATGCTTCAACAAAGACAGGAAAATGGACAGCCGGTAGTTAGCGTGAGCATAAATATATCTAAATCAGATTTTGAAGTATGCGATCCGGTAGCTATCATTTCAGCTGTCTGTGATTCCCATGGTATCGGCAGAAATCTCATCTCTATTGATTTATCCGAAACTGTTCTCATGAGAGACAGGGAGCTTGTAAGCGGAGCCATAGATAGATTGCATGATGCAGGCTTTGAAGTCTGGATGGATGATTTTGGTGCCGGATACTCTGCTTTGAGTGCATTGAAGGATTATAATTTTGACGGTATAAAGATCAATTTTGCTTTTCTGAAGGATTTGAATGAAAGAACCGGAGAGATATTGAAAATGACCATAAAAATGGTTAAAGCTTTGGGCATACATACTTTGGCCGAAGATGTCGAATCCGAGGAACAGACTGATTTTCTTAAGAGTATAGGATGCGAAAGGATACAGGGAAACTATTATTTAGAAGCGGAAAAACTTGAGGATTCACTGGAACATATTAAGGAGAAAGGTTTATTGTTTGAAAGCCTCGATACCTATGGCTTTTATCAGAAAGCCGGCCTTTCAGATGTTATTTCCAGGTATCCTAAAGCTCTGTTTTTCTTTGACGGAAAACAGTTTTCAACATTATACAAAAATGAAGCTTATGTAAGGGATATAGATAGAAAGGAAAGCTCTTCTAAAAATCTGTCAAATCTCACACTGGGTACGGAGATATCCATGAACCTGGATAAATTGAGGAAGCTTGCCTCCAAAGCTATAAAGAATGACAGAACAGAGGGCATGATCATCCTGCAGAAGAATCGGAATATCAAGATAAGCTTTGCACCGGTAGTGAGTTCATACAGCGGACATATTATATCCGTTTCCATGGATGTGATAGATCGGAATGTAAGGGGATATTTTGAGGGTATAAACAGTATCATGGAGACGATCATGTCTGTATATGAATGTATATACCTTATCGATTATGAAGAGGATTCAAGAACAGTTATAACCAGTACATTATCCAGTGAAAATGATGGAGAGATCATATATGGTCTGAAAAAGTTTTATGATGATTATTCAGTGGGAATGGCGCATATAAATGATCTGGAGCGCCTTCGCAGATTTCTTGATAAATCGAATATTGAGGCGAGATTTAATGCATCTGACAGAGGCTGTTTTTCAGAAATATTCCTTATAAAACAGAATGATGGAAGTTATAAATGGACGGAATTTCTGTTCGTGCTCATCCCTGAGACTGAAGGGATGAGATATTACGTTTGCGTTAAACCTGCTGAAATCGAAGAAACAGACAATAAAGAGGAAATCATAGGAAGACTGCTGGAAACCAACCAGATTGACATCGGAAAAGTAATGGTCAATAAGGATGATGCCTGGACCAAAGCTTTTCTTCATATCGGAAATATAAAATTGTTCTGGAAGAACAGAGATTGCAGATTTGTCGGGGCCAGCGATGCCTTCCTGAAGTATTATAATTTCAGATCAATTGATGAAATATTGGATAAAACCGATGAAGATCTGCAATGGCACATCGATGACACTCCTTACAGGATTGACGAGCTTCATGTTATTGAGAGAGGTGAGACGGTTCTCAACGCTCCCGGAAAGGTTATCGTAGGAGGAGTTCCGAGATCCATTCTTGCAAGTAAATTCCCGGCCTATAAGGACGGAAAGATCATAGGACTTGTAGGTTATTTTGTGGATGTTGAAAAAGATCTGAATATAGATTCAAGCGTTACAAAAAGTAATCTGATTGATCCTTTGACAGGACTTCTAAACTCTCAGGGAATGATGCTCACTATGCTTGAATTTGATGAGAATTTTAAAGCAAACGGGCAGGATTATATATACACCTTTATGCATGTAGAAGGGTATAATGATGTACTTACGGAATATGGTGAGGAAATCGCCGAGCATCTCATTAAGCTTATAGCAAGAACTATAAAAAGATCCTTTAAGGATACAGCAACCATAGCAAGAACCTATGGGTGTTATTTTGCTGTGTGCGAAAAAGGCACCTCTACAGATATTATCGCCCGGGAGATCAATGCCTGCGTTGAGGAAATAAAAAACATAAAAGAGATTGAAAAGCATCGCTGCTATTTAACCATGACTTATGGTCTGTCCATGGGCTCTGAGGCAATCAACACTCAGGATATCATAGACATTGCGAAGAAACGACAGCAGATCAGTTTCCGAAGAAAAGGAATAGACCTTACATTCAGTAATACCGAGATAATGCCGGATGTTTACAGGGATCTTCCTCTTTCTTATGTTGTATTTAAACCGTTAGTTGATGATGCGGACGGTTCGGTACTGGATATAAAATACCTGTTTGTTAACCAGAAATACTGTGAAATGACAGGTATTACAAAGAAGGATCTGTTGGGAAAGGGTTATCTGGAGACTTTTCCCAGAGCTGATCATGCATGGCTCGAGTACACCTACAGGGCAGTCAGAGGCGAATATGTAAATCATATACTTTATGATGAAGCTACAAGACACTGGCTGCATTTTACCGCCGCTCCTTCAATTGTTCCCGGAACCTGTGCAGTTATCTGTGATGTGGTTGACGGTGAAAAGAGTACAGAAAACCGCCTGTCGGTGGGACAGGCGACCATGGAAGAAATGGTTAAGCTGGCACGGATTCTTGACACTGAAACCAATTTCAAAACTGCTGTAAATGATGCTCTTAAATTTATCGGCAATGTTACCGGTGCGTCCAGGGTATATATATTTGAAACCGACAGAAGAACCTTTGACAATACTTTTGAGTGGCGTTCCACCGGTATAGATGAGGGAAGGAACAAGCTTCAGCAGAATGACTACAGGTATATTTCCCTGTGGGAAAAGTATCTTGAGAAGGATACAAGTGTAGTTATTGAGAATGTTAATCTCCTCAGGTTTGATTATCCGGATGGATATAATTACATGAAATCCAAGGGCATAAACTGGATGATCAGCGCACCAATGTATCACAAAGGCAAGCTTCTGGGATATCTTGGCGTAGATAATTTTGACCAGGATAAGGCCATAGATATCAGAAAATTCATTGAGAATGCGGCCTATTTCCTGTCATCACGTCTCAAGCTGCATGAATTATACAATAAGATGAACGTGATGGAGTCAGAGTATGATGCAAACGAGAAGAGAATACTTACTCAAAAGACCGGCTATAAAATTGTTGAGATTTTGAGCAGAAGCGAAGAACCGGGTACTGCCATAAATGATGCCATCAAAAAAATGGGTGAAATTCTGAATGCCGACAGGATTGCTCTTCTTGAAATGGGAGAGAAAAATATCAACAACACTTATGAATGGCACATAGATAATGTTCCATCTTTAAAGGAAAAGAGGAGTTCTGTCAATTTCGATACCTATATCGGTATGTTGTCTGAAGCCTATAACAGACATTCTGCTTTTATCATCGGAAATATTGAAGATATAAAGGACTACAACTCCGGAAAATATAATTTTTTAAAGGAAAATGATATCAACAGGTTTATCGAAGTGCCGCTTTTTGATAATGCCAAATTGGCCGGAGTTCTGGTGATAGATAACTATTCATTAGCACTTCAGATAGACGTGGGCAGTTTTCTTGAAATGGTATCAATCCTCCTTGAGTACATGGTTGTTGCAAGGCAGCATGATATCGAAATCAAGCGTAAATATGCTGTGACGGTTGATCATAACCACAGGGAAGATCATATTGATTCGAAAAAGGATACGAGACTTGAAGATCTGACTGAAATATTCAATGTTTATGAGGACATTTCTCTGCCATCCTTCTATGTTAATGTACGATTCAACACGGATGGAACAAAGGCAGAAGACTTCATATTTATGTTTGTAAACAGAGCATATTGTAAATTTGTGAAACGTAAACCTGAAGAAATGCTTGGAAAGAGCTACAAAGAAGTATTTTTGGAAGCGGATCCTCAACTGATAGCGGATATATATGAAGTTTCGGTTCTGGGTCTTACCAAAAGAGATATAAGATATGATGCCATTGGCGGATGCTGGATGGAAACGGTCATCATGCCTGTGGCAAATACCGGCTTCTGTGTGGTAATGCTGCTGAATCATGATGTAAGCCGTAAAGAAGTATATAACGTGATGGACGTAGCGCAAACTGATAAGTCCAATGCTGCCATAGTAAGAACTGCTGAAATCCTTAATGAGGAAAAGGATGATGATCTTGCCATAAGAAAGGTATTGGAAGAGCTTGGATATCACGTAGCTGCTGATCATATCTACCTTATGCTGGCTGATCATAGCAGGAATACCTTCAGTGAGAGGTATGAATGGTGTGCTGACGGAGTCAGGTCAAATCTGGGAGTATCACAGAAGGTTGATAAGGATATTTTTGAAAGGACCAAAGCTTTTAAACGAGGTAATTGTTTCTGTGAAGATATAAGTGCTATTAAAAAATCGGATGCAATTTTATATGATTTTTTGAAAACCAGAAACATCAGGAATTCTGTTCAGGTTCCATTGAAAAAAGGTGAAGAGATCATAGGGTACTTCGGAGCGGATAATGTTGAAATCAGTAATGAGAAAAAGATTACAGATATTATGATGACAGTGTCGTATTTTATTTCAGCAAGGATCATAACGGCTCAGATGGATATGTGAGTGTATTAACTGTCACAAATGTATTAAAACTTTAAGGAAATCAATATTAGATGCTTTTGCTTTTAACAGATACATATGGTAAAATCTGAATTATATAAAAGATCGGGTATTAGTAACAGAGTGAGGTGACATATGAGTTACATTGATCAGGAAGCCACGGGCGAGTTATTGCGGCTGGCTGTAAAAAGCAGTAGTTTTTCAGTCTCCGACATATGTAAGGAGATGAATATATCAACAACATCTATATATAACTGGTTCAGGGGTGACACTCTTCCCAGTATAGAAAACCTCTTTTTGTTTGCTGAACTTGTCGGACAAAAGGTGGATGATATTGTTGTGTATGTATCTGACAGAAGCAACAAGGCAGATGCTGCATAATTGCTGTGTCAGAATTCAGGAATAAAATGTTTATAAAAATCCCGCCGCTCCGGTATCGGAGTGACGGGATTTTTTAAAAGAAAAAGCCGTCACAAATATGTGACGGCTAACATGATATATAGTAGGGGTGTCTCCCCTGTGTGATTACAGATTGATCTTGTAGTCGTCGCCGCCTTCGCCGTCGATGGTGAAGTAAGCAGCTGATTCGTCAGCATTGATATAAATCTTGACATCCTTAACGGTAGCCTTGATCTTCTTTGCAGCAGCTATTGCATCGTTCTCGATGCTTGCGGGATCATAGTCGATTCCATTGATCTGGAGTGTAACAGCAGCCTTAACAGCAGTCTCCTCCTTTGTTGCCTTCTTTGCAGCAGGCTTTTTAGGAGCAGCCTTAGGAGCTTCCTTCTTAGGAGCAGCTTTAGGAGCTTCCTTCTTAGGAGCAGCTTTAGGAGCTTCCTTCTTTGCAGCAGCCTTAGGAGCTTCCTTCTTCTCGGCAGTTGCTTCTGCCTTCTTAGGAGCGGCCTTAGGAGCTTCCTTCTTTTCAACAGCTGTTTCAGCCTTCTTAGGCTCTTCCTTCTTAACAGCTACAGGTTTAACAGCTTCTGTCTTTTTCTCTTCTACAGGCTTTGCAGGAGCTGTAGTTTTAGCTGCCTTAGGAGCAGCTGTCTTTGTCTTTGCCATATTAATATGTCTCCTTTGAAAAAATTAAAGCTTTATGAAATTGATTTTATTTCCGTAAATCATAGATGTCAATATTTTCAAGCATTTTAAAGGCTTTCAGCTCATTTTTTTCGCAAAAACCAATCAAAATATGACGATATTTTGTAATAATGCTGTAAGGACATAAACGATTTAATTAATATATATTATTTCTATAAATATCGGAGGGGGAACTCATATATGCTTGTGTTAAGAAGGAAAAAAGATCAGACGTTGGTCATAAACGGTAATATCAAGATCACAGTTGCAAGAGTGGATGGAAATGGAGTCAGACTTGCCATTGAGGCACCGGATCAGGTCAGTATAGTAAGAGGGGAGCTTACAGAGTCTGCCGCTGCGCCTACTGATGACATTGTTCCCATCGTTGAGCATAAGTCAAAGAAAAAGAGCAGTGTATTAAAGAAGATTGTGATTTGAATATATGAGTTTACAAAAAGAGGATACACATAGTTGTGCACTGCACATCGATGTGTATCCTCTTTTGCTTTTCATGAATTGATCCACCGTGGATGGTTCTCGCTGACGAGAACCGTCCACGGTGGATCTTCGCTTGTTTACTGAAAATTAAAGGTTGATCTTGTAATCAGCGCTTCCTGCACCATCAACTGTGAAGTATGCAGCTGAGTCCTTGGCATTAACATAAACATTAACAGCCTTAACATCCTTCTTGATCTTCTGAGCTGCTGCAACAGAATCCTTAGTGATGCTGTTGAAATCATAATCCTTACCGTTGAGCTGAAGTGTGATAGTTGACTTGATAGACATTGTAATTACCTCCCTACAAATGAATACAATATAGCACGCATGCAAAAGCATGTAGTCTACACTGCGGATATAACCCGGTATCCGCTCCCTTAAATAAAACGTCTACATTATATTTTCAATCCATGATTTTGTCAATTCTATGATTCTCATCAAAAAATTACCGAAGTTATTTTATATAAACAGTTTTTTGTCGACAAATATGGTAGGTACTTTGGGCAATGATCGATCCTGATCCTGTAGGAGTATTGTCGGGACTGATATGTGATGGAGAGACAACATGGAAAATAAAAGAAAAAACATCAATGACATTGCGATCCTGTTACTGATATCCATTTTCATGAATGGTTTTGAGACCGGTGGATACCAGGCGGCACTTTTGTACATAGGTGAAGAGTATTCATTGGATCACGGGGCTCAGGGAGTTATAGCTTCCGTGGAGCTTTTCGCCACCATGATAGCACCGATCATCCTTGGCTCCCTGGCGGACAGAGTTGGAAAAAAGATAATGCTTACACTATTCACCGCTACGAGAGTTATTTCCGGAATTATCATCCTGCTGGCAACCGGATCACTTCAGTTCTCTGTGGGCGTCTTCATCCTGGGCTTTGCTACAAGTATCATTCAGTACGTGGCCATCGCTGAAATGGATGACGCTTATCCGGTTACAAAGCATCAGAGGATGGGTGGTATTGCTGCCATGTATGCATTTGGTGCTGTTGTAGCTCCTTTGATAGTGGGCTTTGCACTTAAAACTGCTCTTGGATGGCGTACCTTCTTTGCGGCGGATGCCATTATTTCCTTTGTTCTTGCGGTGCTTCTCTGGAAGATCAGTTTCGAGCCCAGAGAGAATCCTGCAGATGCTGAGGTTTTTGAATTTGAAGGCGCCGGAAAAGGCGGCTCCGGAAACATTTATGTAAAGGGAGTTATCTATCTATGCATCATCATGTTTATTTATGTGGGAGTAGAGAACGGAGTCGGTTTCTTCCTGAACGGGTTCATGCATGATAATGTTCATTCCGAAAGAGGCTATATTGCCCTTTCGATTTTCTGGATGGCAATGATCCCATCCCGTATCATTTGCGGTTATCTCAGTAAGTACAGAAGCTTACTGCTCTGTGCTGCACCAACGGGGGCAGCATTGTTCCTGGCATTCCTGTCTGTGGTTACAAATGAGTACGTTGCATTTGTTGTGGTATTTATCATGGGCTTTTTCTGCGGAGCGGTTTATCCCAATGTACTTACCTATGCAGCAGATTACAGCGGAACAAAGACTGCAACTGTAATAGCGGCTATTACGGTTGCAACGGGAATAGGCGGTACCCTTGTATCTTTTGTCTTTGGATTTTTGGAGAAGGCAGTGGGCTTTACCTGGTCCTTCAGGATACTTGCGGTATTCCTGGCACTGGATCTGTTCTTTGCACTTCAGGTGGTTATGACAAAGTCTAAAAAACTTACAGACAACCGGTAGTCATGTATATGCAGAAGTTGTTTTATGTTTGGATAAGCCTCGTCCGGTGAGAATAGTTAAATTATAGGAAGGTATGATATGGGCGGTACAGTATCTATAGTGGATCTTGAGAAGTATATAGTGGACAATATCGAGTCTGCCATCAAAGAAGGTTATATAAAAATTTATTATCAGCCTGTAATACGGACTATTACAGGTAAGATTTGTGCGGCAGAAGCATTGGCGAGATGGGATGATCCTAAATATGGATTTCTCAATCCGAATTCATTTATCAAAACACTGATTAAGGCAAAAAAGATCCATCTTTTGGACACTTATGTCATAAGACAGGTTTGCAATGACATACGGGAAAAAATCGATAACAGAGAGGAACCCTTTCCGGTTTCCGTAAATATCACAAAATCGGATTTTTTCGAATGTGATCTGTACAATGTTTTTGAAGAAGCAGAGCAGGACAGCGGAGTACCTACAAAATATCTGTGCCTTGAGATCAGTGAGGACATGTTCAGGGACAGTGATGATACCGGGATACTGGAGGTGGTTGAAAAACTGCTTGAAAGAGGTCATGAGAAGTGGCTCGTTGATTTCGGACAGAGCTATGGCTCATTTTATGCCCTTGAAAAGAAGTACAGTGTTATCAAATTTGATGTTAAGTTTTTGCGTAAGCTCAAGGCTGAAAAGCTTGAAAGAGCCAAGACCATCATTGCCTATTCCATAAATGTTGTAAAACGTCTGAATTTCAGTATCCTGATAGAAGGTATCGAGACGGAGGATGAGTACGATTATTTCAGGAATCTGGGCTGTGAAATGATCCAGGGATATTTCTTTTCAAAGCCGATGCCCATTAAGGAATTAAATAAGCAGGGGTTCGAGGTTGAATCCATAGAAGAAAGGGACTACTACAATGCCATCGGACAGATAGAGATCGAGAATGGTTCCATGTTTAGTTCAAATCTGAGCAGTAATTATGCAATGGCGGTTTTTGAGTATAAAGATCAGAATTTTACTTATCTTTATCAGAATGAAGCCAATAAACAGTACCTTAAGTATATAGGTAATCTGACTTCCCAGTCGGCTGAGAAGATCATAAATCAGAAATCGGGAATACTGCAGGAGAAGCTGCGTCCGTTTATAAGGGATCTTCAAAATGGAAGAAAGGACCTGAAATTCTCTCATGTTTACAGAGGTACCATAATTAACATCAGGGGGAAATTTGTTGCGAAAAATCCAAAGAACGGAGCTATCGCTCTGGCTGTGTATTCTTCCATGGCGCATGATGAAACTCAGATCAAAGCCAGGGTCTTTGATAAAGCCATGAGGGAAATATACAGCATATATGACAGGTTTGACCTTGTTGATATGAAGGACGGCAGGATCAAAAATACCTATATAAATACAACTGAGTATGGCGGAGTATCTGAGGGTGCGGATGTTAGAGAGGTAACAGAAAACTGGAGCCTGGAGTATATTGCTTCTGATGAAAGAAGCAAATATGTTGAATTCATGGATCTCTCAACCTTGAAGGAAAGATTGTCCGGACTCAAATCAAAACATTTAAGAAAGATATTCAGGACATTGATGGATGACGGTCATTATGAAGAGAAGGAGTATGTCCTTTTACCTGTGCAAATTGACGGTAAGGAAATGGTTCTTTACGGCATTGTAAACATTGATGTGGACGGGTAGTTATTTCTTTTTCAACAGAGGTAATAAGGATGATACAAAAAACATTCATTTTATCGCGAAGAGATGAAATGTGGCTGGTGATCAGTGAATGGGAACAGTTTATTCAGGATAAGCCAAAACAAAACATGTTTATGGTCTTTACTGAAAACGGTCTCTCTGAAGACAAGCTCAATGATGTACTGTCACTGGTTGTAAGAAAATATCCTGATATCAGCATGATAGGTATGCATCAGAGATCATCTCAAAAGTACAACGAGTATCTGAGGGTGTCATTCTGCCTTATGGAGCATACTATAGTGACGCCTTTCTCCTGTACATTTGAATATATCGATGAACAGGGCGCCTTTGACGAGCTTTCAGACATGGTGGAACAAATCGAGGATCCTGCCTGCATCATACTTTTTGCAGCAGGTAGTGCTGCCAAGATATCCCATCCTATGTCAGTTTTTGAAAAGAAGTACAATATACCCATAGCCGGCATTTGGACTGCGGATTTTGAGAATATGGAGTCTGATACCCATTTTGTATGGCAGAATGAAAAACTCTGCAGAGGATTTGCGGGAGTTATATTGTCCGGCAAGGATCTGATGGTACATACCGAGCTTTTGACCGGTTGGAGACCCCTCGGAAAGAACTTTCAGATAGAGTTAAGGAATAAGGTTACCGGATTAAATATCGGTGAAAACATAGTAAAGAAGATAGACGGAAAGAATGCTACAGAGATATATGAAAGATATCTCAACATAAAGCCTGATGGGGCATTTCTTGAGAACATACGGGAATTTCCGTTCCTTGTGAAAAGAGAGAATCAGATCCTCAGCAGAAGTCCGTACAGATATGACAATGCGGGGCAGCTTTACTTCCTTGGAGATTTCAGACCGGATGATATCATTAGTTTTTCATCGGGTAATAAAAGCAGTGTTTTCAGCGAAATCGCTTATAAAGTAAACAGATTCGCAGAATTTGTACCACAGGGTTCCTTTTTGTTTGGAAGCGATACGAGACAGACATACATTGATAAAGAGCTTAGTGCATTTCAGAATATTGATGAAAACATTCAGTATATCCGTGGCAAGGGACAATTTCTTTTTATGGATGGAAGGGGTGGCACACACAACGTTTCCAGCGTTATCCTCGGACTCAGAGAAGGTATGCCGGATGTTCAGGAGTATGTTGATTATGCTGATTCCATAAATATTGTGGATACAGATGCGGTTATCCCCCTGGCAGACAGAACCAGCATTTTCCTCCAGGCAATTACAGATGATCTCAATGAAGCAATTTCCAGGGCGGAAAGCGCAAATAAAGCGAAGTCTTCCTTCCTTTCACATATGTCTCATGAGATACGTACTCCTATAAATGCCATACTGGGAATGGATGAGATGATTCTGAGAGAGGGTGAGAATTCCGATGTAAGGGGTTATGCCATAGACATCAGAAATGCCGGTGTTGAGCTTCTGGGTATCATTAATGATATCCTGGATTTTTCAAAGATAGAGTCAGGAAAGCTTTCCGTCATTCCTATAGAGTATAAGACTGCGGATATGCTGAGAGATCTTTATCATATGATAAAGAAACGTGCTGAGGACAAAAAGCTTGAGCTCATTCTGGAGGCTGATGAAGACATACCTGAGGTTCTCTACGGCGATGAGATAAGAATAAAACAGATCATAACCAATATACTGACCAATGCCGTAAAATATACCGAAACGGGCAAAGTGTGGTTCAGGGTAAAGATAGACAGTCTTAGTCCTACGGAGGTTGTACTGGACATTTCCGTGGAGGATACCGGTATCGGAATCAGGGAGGAGGAGATAAGCAAACTTTTTGAGGCCTTTGAAAGACTGGATGAAAAGCGAAATCGTACCATAGAGGGTACAGGTCTCGGCATGAATATCACACAGAAGCTTTTGAAAGAGATGAACAGTTCTTTGAAGGTTGAAAGTGAGTATGGCAAGGGTTCTGTTTTCTCATTTAAGCTTACACAGGCCGTGAGGTCTCCGGCTCCCATGGGCAAGGTTAATGTTGAAGAACATAAGGATGATAACATTAATAAGGGACCTTCCTTCTATGCTCCCGAGGCAAAGATCCTTGCTGTTGACGATACTGTTCTGAATCTCACGGTAATAAAGGCTCTGGTAAAGCAGAACAAGATCAATGTTGATACGGCAGAAAGTGGAGCGGATGCCATTGAAATGGTGAAGCATAATCATTATGACATTATTTTCCTTGATTACCGTATGCCTAACATGGATGGAATCGAGACTCTGCACCGCATGCGTGAGCTGGAAGGCTCTCCGTGCATGTATACGCCCATCATATGTCTTACTGCTAATGCTGTTACCGGCGCCATAGATGATTATATGAAAGCCGGTTTCGACGATGTTATCACAAAACCTATCGATGCCGTGCTTTTGGAAAAGAAGCTTAGGTTTTATATTTCACCTGAACTTATCCAGGAGGTGGATGAAAGTGAATCTGCTCCCGATGATGAACAGCAGGAGGAAACATTACCGGCTGAAATTTACGGCATAAAGGAGATAAATGTTAAGGATGGATTACAGCATTGCGGTTCAGCAGAAGGATTCCTTACAGCATTAAGGAGTTTCTACGACAGTTTGAAAGATAATATCAGAATCATACAGGAAAATTTTGAAAAACTGGACGTAAAGAATTATACTATAAAGGTACATGCTATGAAGAGTTCGGCGAGGATAATCGGCGCAGCCGAGTTGTCTGCCCTGGCCAGGGATCTTGAAGCGGCGGGAGATGAGGAAAGACTTGATGTCATCCTCATGGATAACCCGAGGCTTATAAGTATGGCGGAAAGTCTCTATGAAGCATTGGATAAATACTTTGGCGAGAAAGAGGGAGACGATTCGGGGCTTCCGGAACTCGGCGATGATGAGTGGGCTGATTTTATGATAAGTCTTAACGGCTTTATCGATATGTACGATATCGATGACCTGAAAATGATGCTGGAGATGTTGAAGGAATATCATCTGTCAGATAATAAAAAGAGGATTTATCAGGAATTGAGAAATGCGGCAAAGGGACCTGACTGGGGCAAGCTTTCTGAGCTTGTGGCGGTAAAATAAGTATAGTATAGAGAACTGGAGATGACATTTTATGTATCTGAATAGTGTTTTGATCATAGGTGATAATTTGAACTTTATGGCGCAGGCCATGATACGTATCCTGAAGAATAACGGATATGTTGTATATACCTGCGGTTTTAACATTGACAGCATTCACGAAAAAGCAAATGATGCGGGAGTTTTCATACTGTATCTGGACGGCGTTTCATTTTCGGATAAAGCAGTCTTCAGTTATATAGAAGATTTGAGTTCCAACAGGATCGTCTGCGCCATAGGAAAGCCTAATGAATACAGAGAGTTTTACAAGATTTATCCTAAGGAGCGTGTTAACATCGAGATGCCTCATCCTGCCAATGTCATGATCCTTGTTGATCAGCTGAGGCGTGAGCGTACCCTGAGTGATGAAAGTGTTAATTCCGAAAAACAGCGTAAGATACTGCTGGTGGATGATGACAGTACTTTTCTTGAGGTATCCAGCGGCTGGCTTAAAAAATACGGAAAATATGATGTATCCATCGTAAATTCCGGTCCCCATGCCATTGATTATCTCGATAAATACACTCCTGACCTGATACTTCTCGATTATGAGATGCCTATGATGGATGGACCGGCGGTCCTCAGCAAGCTAAGACAAAATGAGCGCACAAGAAACATCCCTGTCTTTTTCCTTACCGGAAAAAATGACAGGGACAGCATCATGAAGGTTATGATGATGCGGCCTAATGGATATCTTCTTAAAACACTGGATCAGCAGCAGCTGGTATCAAGAGTGAATGATTTCTTTATCAGTCAGAAGAAATAATAAGATATAAATGTTGGTTTTGCTTAAAAAATAAAAAAATCATTGCTATTTTGATAAATGACTAGTAGCATATAACTAAATGTCTAAGGAGAAAAAAGGGATATAACCATTTTCCTAAAGCTGCGATATGATTTGTAGAAATTGTAATAAAGAAATATCTGATACATCAGCATTCTGCCCTAATTGCGGAATGCTGTTTGTTGTATCAACTCCTGAAAGCAGCCCGGAGATACGTCGCAACAATAACCTTCCTTTTTACAGCGCAGAGCTTTTCCGTAAAATGGTACAGGAGGAAAATGCCCAAAGGGAAGCAGAGAAACCGGCTGAAGTTCAGGGTGATGCTGTCCCTGCGGAAGATTCCGCTGATGCTCAACTCGATAAAATGTATGCCAGAGCCTTACAGCTCGAAAGAGAAGAGCGGACTGCGAAAATGCGTATGGAGGCCGAGGAAAAAGCCAGAATAGCTGATGAAATCGCCCGTAAAGAAGCGGAAGAAGAACTCAAAAAGCGTATGGCGGAAAATGAACGCCATGACAGAGAAGTGGCGGAAGAACTGGCAAAGAAAAATGTCATTGATGAAGAGGCTCTTTCGAAAGAAGATATAAAAGAAGATTCGGATGAAGAAAGAACTGAAGATGAGATTTTTGAAGGTGTTGAAAATAACGAAAACGGAGAACCTGAAGTTGCTGAAACCGGGGAAGATAGCATCGAATCTGAAGTTTCTGAAACCGTGGAAGATAACATCGAATCAGAAACTCCTGAGACCGGGGAAGATGACACCGAAGCAGAAGGAGAATCTGAGGATGCTTCTGGAGATGCTTTTGAAAAAGCTGGTGCTTCTGAAGCTGAAGAAGGAGATGGTGAAACTCCTTACCCTGAGGATGATTCCGACGATTATATATTTGGCGATGAAGAAGTCGAAGAACCGGCAGTCGAAGAACCGGTTGTTTCTGACGATGAAGAATCTGCTGAAGTAGTCGAAGAAGAACCCGCTGAAGTAAAACCTGAGACAGAAGAAAAATCTGATGGTGCAGATATAGAAGAAACGGAAGAGTCTGATACATCAGAGACAGAAGAAACAGAAGAATCCGAATCAGTGGTGTCAGAAGAGGTAACAGAAGACACTGAGATATCGGAAGAATCTGAAATGACTGAGGAAAACAAAACAGAGGAACCTCAGGAGAATGAAGCAGAGACATCTGAGTCTGAAACAGCTGAAACGGAGCCGGTCAAAATATTAGTGTCTGTTGCGGCTGAAAAAGCAGAGGCGGAAAATTCCGAAGCTGAAGGACCGGTGGAAATAGAGGCTGTAGAAGAGATTGAATCAGCTGCAGTTAAACACACCGAAGATGTAATTGATATAACTGATACTTCTAAAGTAGCTGCTGAGTGGAAACCGGTACCGGAAATGGTGCCTGAGTCAATTGCGGCAGAAGAAGTGTCTGAGGAAGTTGAGAAATCAGAAGCTGAAACTAATAATAAAACAGAAATCGTATCAGAACAGTTAAAGCAAAATAAGTATCAGAAAAAGCAGAAGAAGTCGAAATCTAAGAAAAAGAATCGGAAATCGAAGAGAGAAGACAAAGTATCAGAGCAGATGACAGAGAAGAAGGGAGCTGTCTCTGAAATCAAATCTGAAGAAAAAGAGAATGTTTCGGAGCCTGGAAGAGATTCCGTTGAAGCTGCAGAACCTGTACATAAAACAGAGAAGCCGGGAAAGGTGGTTTCTGAATCAAAGAAAACAGCTTCTGGATCAGAAAAGACTGTGACCGGGCCGGAATTCAGCAGTAAAGCCAGACTGGCTGCCGGAGCAATAGCGGCGATAGCTGTTGTATCTTTGTTAGGTTATAATGCATGGAACAATAAACCTGAGAACAGAGCTGTCAGAATACTGAAGGATGCGGAAAGCGCCTACAGCTCAGGAGATTTCGAAAAGGCTGAGGGATTGTATTCACAGTATATGGAGCTCGGTGATGCCGAAACGGAAACATTGCTCCATATGGCAGATACCTATGTCAACAGAAACAGGCATGACGAAGCGGTGGATATGATAAAAGCTGCGCTGGATGCTCATCCTGAGAGTGAAGCTTTGCAGAAGGCATATAACGATCTCAATCCGGTTATAAGCTTCTCAGAGGCTGGCGGAACTTTTGACAGTCCGATATCCATAGGACTTTCTTCGTCAGGAAACTGCGATATCTACTATACTTTGAAAACTGCAGACGGAGCAGAGGAGCTGTCTAAGTATTATCTTCCTATCATACTTGAAGAAAACGGTACTTATGAGGTAGAGGCTTACGGACAAACGGCTGACGGCTATAAGGGATCTTCGGTTACCGAGACTTATGTTATTGACATAGCACCTGAAGAGGAAGAAACCGAGGAAAGTGTTGAAGAAACAGTCGAAGAAACGGATAACGGCGAATTCAGCTTCGCTAAGGAATATGAGTCCTATCCTGATACTCTTGTAGAGATACAAACCAAAGACAGAAAGGATATGGGAGATTACTCGGTATTTGAAGCTCAGGTTTACCATGAGCATAATAAGGATGTACCTGTAGGTGAGTCCAGAACCGAGACTATAAAGATCAGCAACAAGGCATGGCTTCATTACAAAGATTATAATCCAAATGAGGTACGTGCAATAGATGCGTACGTATTCCTGAAATATATAGGTATTCTAAATGCCAGGACAGATGAAAACGGGATCGTGACAGATTTCGATTTCTATCTGGGAAGACAGAGGTAAAAAGAAAAAGGTCGTCCTTGGGGAGTGTAATCCCGTAGGACGGCCTTATTATTTTGTAGTCTATCCACCGGGGACGGTTCTCACCGGCGAGAACCGTTCCCGGTGGATTTCAATGCTTTATGCTTTTCAGGTACTGGGTCGGGCTCATTTTGTAGATACGTTTGAAGCTTCGGGTAAAGCTCGTGTAGTCCGAAAAACCGCTCATATTACAGGATTCAAGAATGTTTTTGCCCTCGAAGATAAGCTGGCGGAACCTCTGCATGCGAAGCTCTGTGATGTATGAATGTATGCTTTCCATGGTGTATCGTTTGAAAAGTCTGGAAAGATGTTCGCGGCTTGAGTAGGTGATGGCTGCAATGTCTGAAACCGTAAGCTCAGGGTCTGTATAGTTCTTTTGAATATAATCGACAGCCTTGTCCACAATGGAATTTTGAAGAATGGTTTGGGGTTTCTGTGTGTGAAGACTTTCGGTAATGTAGATGAACAGAGTCCTCAACATGCTGCTACAGAGCATATATTCCTTATCAGGATTTGAAACATTTCTGCTGAGATCCATTTGCTCGAAAAAAGAACGTATTTCCCATGAATCCACAAAGGCGGAATCGATCACAAGAGGACAACTGAGTTCATAAAGCTCATTAAAAGGTGATTCCTTTGCGACCTCATCCCAGAAATTCTGGTCTACCTGTGCCAGCAGCCGGTCTGAGATTTCTGTTGATATATCATATTTTCCATAATGATACGTATCAGCCGGAAGGACTATCAATTCTCCTTCGTGCAGATGTATGAGGCTTCCGTTTACTGAATACATAACTTCTCCGCCCAGCGGGAGTATCAGTTCATAGTATGGATGTGAATGAAGCACTGACTGAACATTGGTGCGGTTCGTATACCAGGTTATGACCAAAGGTCTGTCCAGCTTACGGGTAGCATCACTCTGGGTAAGATGAGAATCTGTTATATGATTGATCTGATGGTGAAAGGGCATATAAATGTCTCCTCAGTTAACATTGCTTTTGGGATCTTTAATATCTGACATACAGATGCAGATCCAAATGTCTCTCTATAGGTTGAAAAGGTATAAAGCCTGCTGATGAAAAGCCGGCGCATTGTGCAAATTTCGTACATCTTTGATATAGCGGAATCGTTTATGTGTGAAATAATAACAGCGGATATCACATTTTGCAATATTCGTATCACATAAGGATTAATACATTTTTTGAGAGGATGGTAAAATTATCGACATACATGACAAATGAAGTGCATGAAAACCGGAAAAAACACAGCAGATTAACGAATCTGCAAGCTTCTTTCTCGAAAAACGACAGAATATATGAACAATCTGACAGTGAGAAAGATGCCTGGATTTCAGTTAAAGATGAAACCGGAGAAAGGGAAGGTGCAGTATGTCGGGGCCAAAGGTTTATTATAGGGCAGAAACAGTTTTTGACAACGACGGGATCAGACAGATGTTCCAGGCTGAGTACTACAGTTACGAAAGTCTCAGAATATTACTGAGAGCGGGACTTGGGGCAATCATCCTTCTGTGCGCACTATTCCTGGTGGAGTCAAATGCTATCAAAGGCGTACTCCTGATGATAGGCTGCTGGTTTCTGGTAAGCACGGATTTTCCGAGCAGAATGAGAGCAGAACAGTTGATACAGTCAAGAAAAGGCCTTAAGAGCCGTGTGAATTACAGATTCATGGAAAAGGCTGTCATGATCGATGGTGCTGACAAAGAGATCGCTTATGAGAATATCGATCGTATGTTGGTAGACAAAAACTGCTTTTATCTATTTGAAAATCCTCAAAGCGCAGTCATGGTGTTGAGAAAGATCTGGACAAAAGATGAGCAGCAAAGCTTTGTAAATTTCATTTCTGAAAAAACTGGCAAAGAATGGAAGCAGAGCCGCAGCATCATCGGAATGAATCTTCGTGATCTGATAGATATGATCAGAGACAGAAAAAAGTGGAGGGTAAAATGAAGAGAAGAAACATTGTAGCATTGGCATCAGCAATTTTAATGACAGTAGGCGCACTTACAGGCTGCGGAAGCTCAAGCACCACTGCATCAAACACAAGTACAACAGCAGCAGCCGGTGGTGCAGCTGCTTCAACAGAAGAGAAGACATTCAATTTAAAACTTGGACATAACCTGGCAGAAGACCATGCAGTAAATATCGCACTTAAGAACTGGTCAGATGAACTTAAGGAGAAGTCATCAGGAACCATCAATATTGAGGTTGTTCCTAACGGTGTTCTCGGTTCAGAGTCAGATATGATCTCTCAGATCCAGGGTGGTGCACTTGATATGGCAAAGGTTTCAGCTGCAACCCTCGGAAACTTCTCAAAGGCATATACAGCATTCTCAGTTCCATACCTTTTCAATGATAAGGATTCTTTTTTCAAGGTTCTTGAGAACGATGAGCTTATGGGCGAAATCTATGATGCAACAGCAGATCAGGGCTTCAGAGGCTTCGCTTGGCTTGATTCAGGTGCACGTTCATTCTATACAAAGGACAAGGCTATCCGTAAGCCTGAGGACCTTAAGGGACTTAAGATCCGTACAATGGATTCACAGATGGCTATCGATATGATGAGCGCTCTCGGCGGTTCAGCAACAGCTATGGGCTATGGAGACATTTACACAGCTATCCAGCAGGGTGTTATCGACGGCGCTGAGAACAATGTAACAGCTCTTCGTGATCACGCAGACGTTGCAAAGGTTTACAGCTATGATATGCACACTATGATTCCTGATATCGTTGTTATTTCACAGAAGGTATGGGATGAGATGAGTGACAATCAGAAGGAAGTGTTCAAGAGCACAGCTAAGGACATGTCTTCAAACTACAAGCAGGCTTGGAAGGAATTCGAGGATCAGGTAATCAACGATGTTTCAAGCAAGGGTGTTGAGTTTGTTACTGATGTTGATATCCCTGCATTCCAGGAAGCAGTAAAGCCTATCTATGAAAAGCTTCAGAAGGATGATCCTGAATCATACGCTGTAGTTGAGAAAATCCAGGCTGCACAGTAATTGCAAAATTATTCAGGAATTCATTATTCATCAGGTGATTTGCGCGAAGTTATACCGGGTTTGATAATCCGGAGAAACTTCGCAAATCCCAAAATAAATGGTTGATTGAGGGATTATCAACCGGAAGGATGGTTCATTTTGGAAAAGTTTGACAAGTATCTTACATTAGTCATGAGGTTTCTGATGGCACTGGCCATGTTTGGCCTGCTGGTTTTCGGAACATGGCAGATTTTTACAAGATGGATTTTAAAAGATCCATCAACATTTACGGATGAATTTCTCAGATATCTTCTGATTTGGGCATCCTTCATAGGCTCTGCTTACTGCTTCTACAAGGATCAGCATCTTGCACTTGATCTGGTTACAAATAAAGCAAAAGGAAAGTTTAAGATGTTCCTTAATGTTTTCATTGAGGCAGCAATCATATTCTTTGTGGTTTATGTTTTTGTAATGGGCGGCTCCAGGCTCCAGGCCAATGCGACTAATTATTCTTCGGTAATGCGTATACCGTTTAAGTTTTTGTACGCAATACTTCCGGTTTCCGGAATATTTATCCTTATTGCGAGAGTACTGAAATATGTTCAGATGTTCTCAAAAAAGAAGACACAGAAGGGAGGAAATGAATAATGGGTGTTGTACAGGCTACGATCCTTTTGTTTGGTTCTTTCTTCGTGATGCTTCTCGGCGGAGTTCCTATTTCAGCCGGCATAGGCATCGCATCCATTGTAACTGCATTGGCCAGTGGAATGGATTTCGGAGTATTCAGTCTTACGGCAGCTCAGCGCTGCTTCTCCGGAGTTGACTCGTTTTCACTCCTTGCGCTTCCGTTCTTCTCACTGGGCGGAAATATCATGAACAAGGGTGGTATCGCTAAGCGTCTTGTCCGATTCGCAAGACTTTTCGTTGGAAAGGTTCCCGGATATCTGGCAGCCACCAATGTTCTCGCAAACATGTTCTTCGGTGCGGTTTCCGGTTCTTCCGTAGCTGCAGCTTCTGCAATGGGTTCTATCATGGGACCTCTTGAGAAGGATGAAGGATATGATCCGAATTATTCTGCGGCAGTAAATATCTGTTCCGCACCTACAGGAATCCTCATCCCTCCATCAGGACCGCTGATCCTTTACTCCATCACAGCCGGTGGTGTATCAGTTGCGGCTCTGTTCATGGGCGGATACATTCCGGGAATCATGATGGGTATTTTTGTTGCCGGACTTGCCATCGTTATGGCAAAGAAGATGGGCTACAAAGCTTCCACCGTTGAAGAGACTGACAGCCCGTTAAAGATTGCTTTTGACGCTGTTCCTTCACTCCTTGCGGTTATTATCGTTATGGGTGGAATCCTTGCGGGATTCTTTACTGCAACTGAGGCCGGAGTTGTTCTCTGCCTTTACTGCGGTGCTCTGGGAATCATTTATAAAGAGCTTCATGCAAAAGAATTCTATGAGCTTCTTGCTGATACCATGGTGAGCTCATCTACAATCCTTTTCCTGATCGCGGCAAGTTCCATTATGTCCTATGTTATGTCTTACACAGGTATCCCTGCTGCCATCAGTAACGGACTCATGAGCATTTCCAACAACCGCTATGTGATCCTTTTGATAATGAACCTTTTCCTCCTTGTCATGGGAATGTTCCTGGATCTCACTCCGGCGGTTCTGATCTTTACACCTATCTTCCTTCCGATAACAAGAAGCCTGGGTATGAGTGATGTACATTTCGGTGTAATGCTTATCATGAACCTCGGAATAGGTTCTGTAACACCACCTGTTGGTTCCTGCCTCTTTGTAGGCTGCGGAATTGCAAAGGTCGGAATCGAAGGCGTAACAAAGTATATTGTAAAGCTGTTTACTGCAATGGTGATAGCACTGTTACTGGTGACATTTATCCCGGTATGTACTTTGGGAATTCCTTATCTTTGTGGTCTGGTACCAAGCTGCTGGTGGTAAAGACGTAATTAATAACAGCCTGCTTAATGCTGTAAACCTTAAAGTAGGGGGCAGGCTGTTTTTTAATACCTAAAAATAGGAGTTTTACTTAAAATCATATAAATACCATATGTCCTTCGGGTAGGTTATTCATCACGGAGGAGAAATACAGAGGGGATACAAATGGATATTTGTTCTAAGTTAAGTGGAATAGAAAGATTAAACGGTGCATTCCTCCTTCACGGAGAGGATGCGGACGTTAAAATATATTTTCTGAGCGATGAAGTGATAAGACTCAGAGCGTCGTTTTCAAAAGAATTTCCGGAGGAGTCATATGTTCTTATGAAGACTGCCTGGGAGGACAGACTTGATCCGGTGTTTTCGGGAGAAAGAAAGAGAGTGGAGCCATTTGTTCCGGAAGTGAATGAGACCGAGTCCTCCATTGAATTCTCAACCGGCAAGCTGGTTCTTACTATAAACAAAACTCCTTTCACTATAGTGCTTAAAGATAGTGAAGACAGAGTTTTGTTCACCACTGAAAAGCTTGTGCCTTTCACACTGGATTCGAATCGACGCATTACCTCTTATTTCAGAATGAAGGAAGAGGACTGCTTCTACGGATTTGGCGAAAAAGTCGGAGGTATCAACAAGAATAAGACATTTCTCCGTGAACGCGCTACGGATGCAATGGGTTATGATGCCGAGAAAATGGATACACTTTATAAGCATATCCCGTTCTTTATCCGACTTGACAGAGAGAATCAACAGGCAGTAGGAGTATTCTTCCATAACTTCTATGAGTCTGTATTTAATATGGGCTGTGAGAAGTCTAACTACTGGCCAAGATACGCTTATTGGCAGGCTGACGGAGGAGACATTGACATGTTCCTTCTTGGAGGCGGAAGCATTAAAAGAGTGGTTGATCTCTATACAGAGCTTACAGGCCGTCCGACTCTTCTTCCGAAGAGAGCCATGGGATATCAGGGATCTTCAATGTATTATCCTGAGCTTGAGAAGGACAGTGATGATGCGGTTCTTGAGTTTATAGATACAGTTCGTGAAGAAGGATTCCCTATTGACGGCTTCCATCTTTCATCAGGCTATACAAGCTACGAGAACAAGCGCTGCGTGTTTACCTGGAACAAGGAAAGATTCAAGGATCCCGAGGCTTATTTCCGCGCAATGAATGAAAAGGGTGCTCAGAATGTTCCTAATATTAAGCCCGGAATACTTCGCGTGCATCCGTATTATGAGGATTTCGAAAAGGCGGATGTATTTGTTAAGGATTCAAAGGATACTTCAAAGACTGCCATCGGAATGTGGTGGGGAGGCGAAGGAGCTTTCTGGGATTATACAAAGCCTGAAGCAAGAGAACTTTGGAAAAGCTATGTAAAGAAATATCTCATTGAGGTTGGAACAAACTCCATCTGGAATGATAACTGCGAGTACGACAGTCTCATGGACAAAGATGACGTGGTTGACTTTGACGGTAAGGTCGGCACCATCGGACAGCTTAAACCAATCATGAGTACGCTAATGTGCAAGCTGTCTAACGATGCTGTAAGGGAACACGATCCTTCTGCAAGACCGTATTCGGTATGTCGTTCCGGAAGTGCCGGAATACAGCGTTATGCCCAGACCTGGTGCGGAGATAATTTCACAAGCTGGAGTACACTCAAGTACAATGTCCCGATCATTACAGGTATGGGCCTCAGCGGCCAGCCTAATGAGGGCGCAGACATCGGTGGTTTCGCAGGTCCCGCGCCTGAGGAAGAGCTTTTTGTTCGATGGGTGCAGCAGGGAATCTTCCAGGCAAGATTCTCCATTCACTCGGCTTCAAATGACAATACAGTAACAGAACCCTGGATGTTCCATAATTCCAAGGATCTTATCAGAGATGCAATTCTTCTCAGATACAGATTTACACCTTATCTCTACTCTCTGGAAAAAGAGGCTACGCTTACAGGCGCACCTGTTATGAGAGCTCTTGTTTATGAGTATCAGCAGGATGCCAATGTTTATGACGACAGCTTTGAATTCCTTTTCGGAAGAGACATCCTTGTAGCAAATGTACTTGAGAAGGGTGCAAAAACGCGAAAGGTATATCTTCCTGCCGGTAATTGCTGGTACGACTGGAATGACAATTTCCGCCGTTATGAGGGTGGCCAATATATAGAAATCCCTGTTGATATGTCATCTATACCGATGTTCCTTCGTGAAGGGGCTATCATTCCCAAGGCTGAGAATCAGCTTATGTGCATGGAGAAGGATAAGGTGACAGACCTCCTTCTTACAGTAGTTCCGGGAGAGGACAGAGAGTTTACATTGTACGACGATGACGGTGTATCCATGAACTATGAGGACGGTGGTTACCTTGAGACAAAAATTTCCATGAGTGGTAGCAGTGTCGTTAATCTTTCGTTTAAGAGAGAAGGTGACTACGAAGACAGCATTAAGCGGGTTAAGGTAGAAATAGTAAAGAAAGAGAGAAGCCCCTTCTGGGTAACTCTTTCAGGCAGACCCCTTAAGCATTATCTCAACCGTCGTAAGTTTGATGAAGCCGCTGAAGGCTGGTACTACAGTCAGACTAAGAGAAGCGTTGAAGTAAAATATGAAAACCCTTCAGAGGATTACGAGCTTAAGGTATCTTTTGAGGATTTTGACCTTATAGGTATGTAAGGAAATAACTTATGCTTTTAAAACAATATAAATCAATAGAAAAAACCAATAACGGCTACATTATCCACGGCGATGCAGCTGACATAATGCTTGTGTTCATGACAGATGACCTCTTCAGAATAAGGGTTTCCTTTGACCGCTCTTTTCCTGAGCATTCATATACCCTTGTGACAACGGCATGGGACGATGACATGGATGAACTTCTGAAGGCAGAAAGAGAGAGAATCACAGCCCTTGATGTGCCTTTCGAAGAAAAAGAGAATGAGCTTGTATTCAGAACAGAAAACCTGGTACTCAGAATGCTCAAGAGCCCGTTGGCTTTCAGATTATATGATAAAGAAGGAAAGCTTATTTACAGTGATCTTCGTGAGAGAGCTTTCGAGAAGGACCAGCTTGGAAGACTGTATCATTACAACCGAATGGACAGGGAGAAGGATCATTTCTTCGGTTTCGGAGAGAAGACAGGCATGTTGGACAAAAAGGGCAGAAGACTCAGAATGTCTCCAAAGGATGCAATAGGTCATGATCCCGAAAAGGGCGACCCTATGTACAAGCATATTCCTTTCTATATCAGGGTCAATGAAGACAATCTTCACGCTCTTGGACTTTTCTACCATAATTCCTATGACTGTGTGTTTGATATGGGTGAAGAGATTTCCGGATACTGGGACAGATACAGCTACTATCAGACAGATGGCGGAGACATTGACCTCTTTCTCATGAACGGTCCATCTATGAAACATATTCTGGACCTTTATACAAAGCTTACAGGTCGTATGGCGATGCCTACCAAGCAGTCAATCGGATACTGTGCATCCACCATGTACTATGCAGAGCTTGAGAAGGATTGTGACAAGGAAATCTATAAGGTTATCGATAAGCATGAAAAGGAAGATATTCCCATAGATAACTTCTGGCTGGCAAGCGGCTATTCAAGCGGTGAGGAAGATAACCTTAGATATGTATTCAATTGGAACAGGAGAAGATTCCCGAAGCCTGAAGAGTTTTTCGAGGAGATGAACAAAAGAGGCATTAATGTCATCCCTAACCTGAAACCGGGTATTTTGAAGAACCATCCGTATATTAAATTCTTTGAGTCTGAGGATGCATTTATAAAGACATCTGACAAAAAAGATGATTATTACGGACGCTGGTGGGGCGGTGAAGGACGTTTCATTGATTTTACCAATGTTAAAGGCAGAAATGCCTGGAAAAAGCTTCTGGAGGAAAACATTCTCAAAAAAGGCACAAAGACTGTCTGGAACGACAACTGTGAAATGGACGGAGTTGAGGACAGGGAAGCCTACTGTGACAGGGAAGGTCTCGGCGGCAGCATGGCAGAGCTTAAGATCCTGCATTCAAATCTAATGGCTTTTATAGGGAAAGAAGCGCTTCATGATGTATATCCGGGAGAAAGACCATATATCATTAACCGAGCAGGATACGCAGGAATCCAGAGATATGCCCAGGTCTGGGGCGGTGATAATCTTACTGACTGGAAAACTCTCAAGTTCAATGTTGCGACCATAATAGGCATGGGTCTTTCAGGCTGTGCAAACATGGGTTGTGACATCGGAGGCTTTGCCGGACCGGCACCTGAGGCAGAGCTTTTGCTTCGTTGGATCCAGAACGGTATTTTCCAGCCCCGTTTCACAATCAATTCTGCAAATAATGATAATACCGTAACGCAGCCATGGATGTACGAAGAGAACAATGACTACATAAGAGATGCATATCATTTAAGATATCGTATGTTCCCGTACATTTACTCACTTATGAGAGAGGCTCACGAAAACGGTACACCCGTTATGAGACCGCTGTTCCTCGAGTTCCCTGAGGATAAGCGCTGCTATACGGATGAAAACATGTGCTTTATGTATGGAAGCAGTGTGCTTGTTGCCAATGTTTTGGAAAAGGGCGCAGTCACAAGAAAGCTGTATCTTCCAAAAGGCGCTACCTGGTATGACATGAATGACAACCTTAAGGCGTATGAAGGCGGTCAGGAAATAGAAATCCCGGTAGACAAGTCTTCGATCCCTATGTTCCTGAGAGGAAACGGAATCTTCGTTACCACAGAGGATGTGAAGCATATACTGAGAGACACCATGAAGAATATCTACATTCTTGTGGGCGGAGAGACAGATGCATCATTCGTGCTATATGATGATGACGGACACACAGAGGATTTTGAAAAAGGCGTTTATGCAAGAACTGAGATCAATGTTAAGGCCGGAGACAGAACAGTTATAAACTTTGATACCACAGGAGAATATTCATCTCCGGTAGAAACGATGACTGTGAAGCTTGTAAGCAAAGAAAAGGGAGCTTTCTGGGCAAGTCTTGACGGAGAAAATATTCAGAGACATATCATCCGTGATGCTTTTGATGAGGCAGTAACCGGCTGGTACTACAACATGTCGGACCGTACCATCTGGGTGAAATTCAGAGTTCCTAAAAAGAAAAACTTTGAACTGGTTATTTCAAAAGAGAAGTTTGATCTTATCGGAATGTCTGAAGATGAATGATCAGAATATTGTGAAAAAACTAACATAAAAAATTTATCAAAAAGTGTTTGACATATGCTTCGCTTGTTGCTATATTAATTGAGCGCTCGACAAGAGCGGCAATCAAATAGCTTCAAACGAAGCATTTTTGAACCTTGAAAATCAAAGATCGATTAATACACAGACCCTGAAGATTCTATAAGAAGATTCAGAAGCGGAGGATCTAATGTAGATCTGAAGCGCGACCAAAAAGGTCTAAAGCGAATAATACAATCGCAGTAAAGAAAACGGACAGAACAAATAAAGCCAAGCTTTTAGTTCTGAACG
>Ga0256404_1003524_pt1 | contig 31669 bp, 23 predicted proteins | sample RumenRJG_01DNA_FD_185990 | JGI IMG/M metagenome (GOLD analysis project Ga0256404, IMG submission 185990) | Bovine rumen microbial communities from Lethbridge, Alberta, Canada - RJG_01 | ecosystem: Host-associated > Mammals > Digestive system > Stomach > Rumen | place: Canada: Alberta | collected...
ATCAAACTGCTTAACGGATTCCTCTTCGTGGTTGAAGACCTTGACGACCTTCTCGCCGGTCATCGTCTCTTCGATAAAACCGTTTAATTCACCAAGATCCTTCTGCTGTTCGACGAAGTTCTTGCCCGAAATTCTGGTTGCAAGCGTAGAACACAGAATCATCACGACAACCATGCCGCAGGACAGCAGCGTCAGCGGAATCGACAGGACGATCATCATTACAAAAATGGATACGACCGTGATAACGCTGTTTACCAGCTGCGGAATCGACTGGCTGATCATCTGACGCAGGGTGTCGATATCATTGGTGTAGATGGACATGATATCGCCGTGTGCGTGGGTGTCAAAGTATTTGATCGGGAGCTTCTCCATATGTTCGAAAAGCTCATCGCGCATCCGCTTCATGCATCCCTGTGTGACAAATGTCATCGTCACGGCCTGCGCCAGCTGTGCCACAATACCGATGCCGTAAAAAATGGCTACCCGTGCCATTGCTCCGAGAAGCGGGCTGTAATCGACCGTCCGGCCTGCTTCCGCCGCCTTCTGCAGCGGCGTGATGTAGTCATCAATCAGGGTTCTTGTGAACATAGTGCCCTGTACGTTCGCAAGGACAGATGCAACAATGCACACCAGCACGAGAATCATGTGCGGTGTATAGTTCTTCATGACGAATTTCATCAGCCTGCTGAAAATCCGGCCCGGGTTCTTCACTTTCTCACGCGGACCGTGAGGCCCATGCCCGCCGCGCGGACCCGGCTGACGTACCACTCTTGCTCTCTCTTCTGCCATATATAACCCTTTCTGAACCCTCGAATACTGCGTACTGCTTCCGGCCTGTCAGTCCTTCTCGTCGAAGTCTGCGTTGTCATTACCGGCACCCGTCTGGGATTCATAAACTTCACGATAAATCTTGTTATTGACCACAAGATTCTCCGGTGTGTCAAAACCATTGATAGTGCCGTTGTCCATGACAATGACCCGGTCACAGTCCTGCACAGAGGAAATACGCTGCGCAATGATGAGTTTTGTCGTTCCCGGGATATCTTCGCGGAAAGACTTCCGGATTTTCGCATCCGTCGCGGTATCGACCGCGCTCGTGGAGTCATCGAGGATCAGGACCTTTGGATTCATCATCAGAGCCCGCGCGATGCACAGTCTCTGCTTCTGTCCTCCGGAAACATTCGAGCCGCCCTGCTCGATGTAGGTGTTGTAGCCCTGCGGCATGCGGTCGATGAACTCATCCGCACAGGCAAGACGGCAGGCTCTTCTGCACTCCTCTTCCGTCGCTTCCTTGTTTCCCCAGCGGAGATTGTCGTAAATGGTCCCGGAGAAGAGAACATTTTTCTGAAGAACTACGGCTACGTTTTTGCGCAGCGTCTTGAGGTCGTACTTTCTCACATCCACACCGCCGACGCTCACACTTCCGTCCGTCACATCGTAAAGACGGCTGATCAGCGAGACGAGGCTGGATTTTGCCGAACCGGTCGAGCCGATGATTCCGATGGTCTCGCCCGGCCGGATCGAAAGGCAGATGTCCTTCAGGACAGGTTCCTTCGAATCTTTGTGATAGGAGAAGTTCACATGGTCGAATACGATGCTGCCGTCCCTGACGTCCATGATCGGGTTCTCGGGATTGCTGATGGTCGTCTTCTCCGTGATGACCTCAGCGATACGTCTCGCGCTGGCCGTCGACATGGTGATCATGACGAACACCATGGAGAGCATCATCAGGCTCATCAGGATGTTCATGCAGTAAGTGAGAAGACTCATCAAGGCGCCGGTGGTCAGCTGGTCCGAAATGATCATATGTGCACCGACCCAGCTGATGAGAAGGATGACTCCGTATACCATGCCCGACATGATCGGAAACATTCCGTCGAGCCTGAGCTCTGCTTTCACGAACATGAGGTAAATATTCGCCGATGCCTTCTGGAACTTATTGATTTCATAGTCCTCACGCACATACGCTTTGACGACGCGGATGGCGGAGACGTTCTCCTGAACACTCTCGTTCAGAAGATCGTATTTCTCGAAGACCTTCTGGAAATAGTTCGTCGCCGCGCGTGTGATGAGCGCGATGATGACACCGAGGATGATAACCGCAATGAGATAAATGGAGGAAATGCGCGGGCTCAACACGTAGCTCATGATCATGGCTATGATCATGGACATCGGCGCGCGCACTCCCATACGCAGAATCATCTGATAAGCGTTCTGCATATTCGTGACATCGGTTGTAAGACGCGTGACAAGACTCGATGTTGAGAACTTGTCGATATTCTCAAAAGAAAATGTCTGAATGTTGTCGTTCATCGCCTTGCGCAGATTCTTCGCAAATCCAGCAGAGGCTTTTGCTCCGCAGAATCCTCCCATGCAGCCGCTGAAGAATCCGAGCAGTGCGACGATCAGCATCTTGATGCCCGTGGTGACAATATAATGCATATCCTGACCGTAGATGCCGTTGTCCACGATCAACCCCATGTAAACAGGGATGATCATTTCGCAGACAACCTCGCCGACCATCCAGACCGGCGTCATGAAGGACACGAGTTTATATTGCCTGACCTGTGCTCCCAGTGTTTTCCACATAAATTTTCGCAGTCTCCTTCGTACCAATAATGCTTTCTATAAATGATTCCCGTTAAAATTCCCTGCCTGCCTGTCTTTTTCCATCTGCAACAGATTTCGGTACACGGCGGCAAGAAGCCTTGTGAGTTCGTGCCTCTCCTCTTCGGTGAGCCCCTCTACCATCTCTGCGTCAGACTGCCTGGTAACATGATAATGTTCATCAAGCAGTGCTTTTGCCCTTTCTGTGAGCAGAATATTCTTGTACCGGTGATTCTCCTCATCCACTTTCCGGATAACAAGCCCCTTCTCCTCCAGACGGTCCAGAAGGCCTATGACCGTCGGATGCGTCACATGTGTAGCTTCCGCTATGTCCTTCTGCGTGACCTTATGGTCCTGATTTTTCATAAGAAAGAGAAGAATCGAGAACTGAGAAAACGTCAGCCCGTGCTCATTCAAATCCGCATCTTTCACAGCGCGGATTCTTTCGTTCAGCAGTTTTATCTGAAACGGGAACGGTGCATCCTCAAATTGGTTTTTCTTAAAATCCGGTGGTTCCGGAATCATATATCGGATCCTCCTTCCCTACTTTTTCCTGATTCGTTTCCATGCCGGAAAAGCGGATCTGCGTAAAAACTCTTACTTTCGGACCTGTCCTCTTCCGGTATCACATGTAGCGTGTTACATGTGCGACTACTATAATAAGTAGCCCGCTACATGTTGTCAATCCTTATTTCAAATATTTATGCAGAAAAAAAGCCGCCTGGAAGGCGGCTTAAAATTTCTTATTCGGCCGCCTTCAGGGCCGGCTTTTTTTGCCCTGTTTTCTTTGTTTCGAGCTGCTCCTCATCTACGAGGAAGGAACTGAACTGTACATGCGACGAGGCCATATCGGCGAGGTTCACGCAGCTGTTGCCGATACGGTCCACGCTGTCCAGCAGCGCATTGAACGGAGCTGTAAGCTTTGCACTGCACTTTCCTTTGCCAACGCGCTCCATGTGCTTTGCGCGCATCTTATCATCGAGACGATTGATTTCGGTCTTCTCCTGCTCCAGCTTCTCCATGTCAAAACCGGAGCCGTTCATGATGGCATTCATAGCCTCATCATACATGGAAAGAATTCTGCCGGCCGCATCGCGGAGATCGCGCATGGCCGCCTTCGAGTAAATATTCACGGAAGTCACGTTATTGGCCATCTCGCCGCACAGCATGGAAATCCGGTCAATTTCATTCAGAATGAACAGAATTCCGGTTGACTGATTTGCCTGCTCTTCTGACAGCGCACCAGTTGAGAAAATCCGCTCCATATATTCACTGATATAATCCGAGAGTTTTTTCTCCGTCTCCGCTTTGCGCTGCACATAGGTCAGTTCCTTATACTGCTCCGCCGGATCCTTCTTGGAGAGCGTATTGAACCCGCCGAGCATCTCCCTTACCATGTCGCTGCACCGGACGATTTCCTTTGCCGCAAGGCGAAGTGCTGCGATCGGCTGGCCCACAAATGCATTGTCGAGATAAACCGGCTGCTCCTCCGGAAGTTCCTCTCCCCTGCGGTCCGGAATCAGCTTCTTGACGATTTTCACCATGAGAGGAATGAGCGGCGTCCATGCAAGCGTCATGATAATGTTGAATCCCGTGTGCGCATTTGCGATCTGCCTCGAGATGATAGCAAGCTCGTTTCCCTTCGGCGAGATCCATTCGATAAGATTCGCATACGGCTTCACAAACCAGATGAAAATGAGAGAACCGGAAAGGTTGAAGATGCAGTGAGCCGCTGCAGCCCGCTTCGCATCTTTGGACTGATTCAGGGAAGCGAGAATCGCCGTAATGGTTGTTCCGATATTATCACCAAGCAGAACCGGAACAGCACCTGCAAGACCAATGACAGAATGTACTCCGTCCGGTCCCGCCTGCGAAGCGATATTCTGCAGAACCGCAATGGTGGCCGACGAACTCTGCACGACGAGTGTCATGCCGCAGCCGACCAGCATGCCGAGAATCGGAATATTTGCCACCTCCCGGATCGCATTCGCAAAAACTTCACTCGAAGCGAGAGGCTTCATGACGGACCCCATCGTGTCAATGCCGAGGAAAAGAAGTCCGAAGCCGAGGATCGTTCCGCCGACTGCCTTCACCTTGCGGCTTTTCCCGAGGAAATACACAAGGAATCCGGCAAAGATGATGATCCAGACATAATCACTGAGCTTGAATGCAATGAGCTGTGCTGTCATCGTCGTGCCGATATTGGCACCGAAAATAACAGAGATGGCCTGCGGCAGAGTCATAAGGCCTGCGCTCACAAATCCGATGGTCATGACCGTCGTCGCAGAGGAGCTCTGCAGAACCGCGGTGACAAGGGCGCCGGAAATGACTCCCATGACCGGATTGATGGTGAGGACACGGAGGATTTTCTTCATCCTCTCGCCGGCTGCCTTCTGAAGATAGTCGGACATCATTGTCATTCCATAAAGGAACACCGCAAGTCCGCCTAAAAGTCCGAATAAAATCTGAACAGGTTCGCTCATAATCCTCCGATAATCTCTTGATCCCCATGCCGTCATCTGTTTTATCGCTGCGCCATTGCAGGAATGAATGATTCCCTGTAACCATTCACTGCACAGAGCAGTGCATCTCCCGGTGAGGCAAATGTTCTTTACCTTTCATTTACATAAGAATCACATTCCGATTTATTCTTTCAGATTGCCAGCAATCAAACTATCAATATTGCGTAAAGCTCATGTAAATTTCACGTAAATTTAAACTCACTAAAACAGCAGACTGCAGATGTCGAAGGATGACAGCGGTTTTCGGCAGTAAAAAAGCCGCCCGCGGCACTGCCAGGCTGCAGTGGGGGACGGCTCATGAAGAAATATTCTATCTGTTCAGTTGTAATGCCGGATGACAGCCTTGGAGCGCCCTCATCCTGAAAGGGTCCATCCGGAGCCTTCCGGAACCTTCCCGTCCGGAAACGCCGCGGAAAAATCAGGCAGCACGCTTCTTTTCTGGCACAGTCTTTCCCGCGCGTCTGCGGATCGGAGGACAGGCCGCCGCGGATTCGCCGAACATCTGAATCCGGACCGGATAAAATGCCGCAAGAAGGATCTCACCGAAAAGAATGCAGCAGACCGCCTCCCCTGCCCCGACCGTCAGGGCCAGATAGCCGAATCCTCCCGGAACGCCGTAAGCATAAATCAGAACAAGCGGCACAATCAGTGCGTTTGCTGCCACAGGAGGAAGACTGCAGAGAAAGCGATGCTTTCGGAGTACATAAGTACCGAGTGCACCAAGCAGTGTTGCCAGTGTTCCGAAGATGACATCCGGAAGCGCCGAACCGATTGCAATATTCGCAAGGAAACAGCCGATTGTAAGACCCGGAATGGCTGCCGGTGTGAAGAAAGGCAGAATGGTGAGTGCCTCGGAGAAGCGGACCTGGATGGCGCCGCTTGCAAGATCGAATCCAGCGGCAAGCCAGGTCAGGACGAAGTACAGAGCCGCAATAAAACCGGCCTGTACCATGTACAGGGTTTTAGAATTTCTCATATGGAGTTCTCCTTTAGTTTTGTGCGAGTGGGAAGGGTCCTGCCCCGGTAAGAGCGGGCAGTTTATAACACTCGTGTGCGGCTCATAAAGTAGCACGAATCGGGGATTCCGTCAATCATGACAGCCCTGTCAGAGCCTGCCTTCTCACGGCGGAGTATCCGGGCAGGCACAGATTCAGCCTCTGCCGGTTCCACGGCTGCATTCCCGTTCGAAAATCTGACGCCTCAGAAAGGAGCAGCCTCCTTCAGCAGAGGTCCCTATGATGAAACTCCTTTCTTCCGGATGCATAATCGCCGACAGTCTGGCCGTTTCCCGTGAGCTCGTACTTGTAGGTGACAAGCCCCTCGAGACCCACCGGCCCGCGCGCATGGAGTTTTCCCGTGCTGATTCCCACCTCTGCGCCAAAACCGTACCGGTATCCGTCTGCAAACCGTGTCGAACAGTTGCGGTAAACGCCCGCGCTGTCCACCATCGAAAAAAAGTAACGGGCTGCCTCGTCATTTTCTGTCATGATGCAGTCCGTGTGATGCGACCCGAAACGGTTGATATGAGAAACCGCCTCCTGCACGCCGTCCACCAGCTTTAGCGAAAGGATAAGATCTCCGTACTCGGTCGAGAATTCATCCTCGCCCATGACCTCGAAGTCCGCGGGAACTCCCGCAGGCTTCTTTCCGGATTTTTCTGCTTTCTCCGCAGTCTCCTCAAGCTTCTCTCCGACTTCTTTCGTGCCGCGCATCTGGACACCAGCCGCTGTGAGGGCTGCGACGAGCTTCGGAAGAAATGAATCCGCAATCCCGCGGTCAATGAGGACCGTCTCCACCGCATTGCACGCCGCGGGGTACTGCGTTTTGGCGTCGAGAATAACGCGCACGGACATCTCCTGGTCTGCATCCCTGTCCACGTAGATGTGGCAGATGCCGCTCGAATGGCCCATGACCGGAATCTTCGTTCGCTCCATGATGGAACGGACGAACCGGTTCGACCCGCGCGGGATGATAAGATCGACATCGCGGTCACATTTCAGAAGTTCATCAATTTCACTGTGGGATTCTGCCTGGAAAAGGCACCCGTCCGGAAGGCCGGCTCTGTCCGCGGCATCTCGGATGATGCCGAAAAGCACGCGGTTCGTCTGCGCAGCCTCACGGCCGCCCTTGAGGATGGCACAGTTGCCGCTCTTGATGCACAGCGACGCAACCTGTACCATTGCATCCGGCCGCGCCTCAAAAATGACACCGATGACGCCGATCGGAACGCTCACTCTCGTCAGGACAAGGCCCTCATCGAGCTCCCGCCGGAGAAGGACACGTCCGACCGGATCCGGAAGCCCGACGAGTTCCCTGAGGCCTTCAATACTGTCGTGCATTTTGTCTTCGCCGTAGTGCAGACGCCTGCGCACCGGCTCCGCAAGCCCGCTCTCTTCTGCGGATGCAAGGTCTTCCCTGTTCGCCGCAAAAACTTTTTCCTTATTCTCTTCAAGTCCCTCCGCGATGTACGAAAGCGCTGCGTTCCGGACAGAAATCGGAAGCGCCGCCATCGCAGGCGAGACAAGTTTCATTTTTGCAGCTTCTGTCTCTATACTCATTCTTAAACCTCGTTTAGGCAAAATCCGCGAATGCGGTTTTGCAGAATGCGTCAGCCGGTACGGATATCCGCGGCTACACAGTCTCCGGTTTTGCCGGGCTTTCCGCTGCGGCCGGACTTCCGGCAGTAAGTTTTCGGCTGATCTCACGCCCGGTCGGTGTCGCGGCAAGACCGCCTTTGCCGGTCTCCCTCAGCTCGCTCGCAGTAAGGTGGCCTACGCTCTTCATCGCATCGATTACCTCGTCCGGCGGAATCCGGCTAGTGATACCGGAAAGTGCCATCTCCGCCGCGGCAATTGCATTGAAAGCGCCGACCGGATTGCGCTTCACGCAGGGAACCTCGACAAGCCCGGCGACCGGATCACAGACAAGTCCCAAGAGGCCGGAGAGCGCGATTGCGGCCGCATCCGCAATCATCCTGTCTGTACCTCCGCGGAGGAATACCGCAGCTCCCGCCGCCATTGCCGACGCCGATCCGATCTCGGCCTGACAGCCGCCCTCTGCACCGGACAGTGATGCGCGGACTGCAATCACCCCGCCGATGCCGGCAGCGACATAAAGAGAACGGACCATATATTCATCCGAATAGTGATACCGCTCCTGCATGGAAATAAGAACAGCCGGCACGACACCGCTGGAACCGGCCGTAGGAGCGGCCACGATACGCTTCATGCATGCGTTGGATTCCGCAATCCGGAGCGCACGTTCGAGGATCCGGCTGCCGAATTCACTGCAGAGGCTGTCCTCCCGGTGTCTGCCGATTTTTGCGGCATCCGTGCCTGTAAGTCCGCTTGCGGACTTCAGCTTTTCATCGTATTCGCGGTCAGACTCGAGCATCGCCTGCCAGATTTCGTTCATTTTGGCAAGTGACTTTTCCATTGAAATGTTCTCTTCGCGGCGGTCATCTTCCATGACCGTCTCCCAGAAGGAAGTGCCTCTTTCCTCATCTGCTTCCAGAATATCCTTCAATGATCCAAACATTCTTACTCCTCGTTTCCGTGCCTTCAGAATGGAACCGGAAAATCCGCGGCCGCCTTTTGTCTGCACACTTACGCTTCCGTATGCATTCAAAGTGTGCTTTTCTATTCAGCCTGTTCGCTGATTTTCACAGCCGGACTGTAATACGTGACCTTTTCAACTCCTTCGACTTTTCGCAGCCATTCGATGGAATCCGGCGGAACCTCCTGGTCACACTCGATGACCATGACCGCGTGCCCGCCGCGGCCTGAACGGTACAGCTGCATTGCCGCGATATTGACCGATTTATGCTCGAGCATCGTCGTGACTTCCGCGACATGTCCGGGCTGGTCAAGGTTGTGAACGATAAGCGTCGGATAATCTCCGCTGAAATTCGCGTCAAGTCCGTCGATTTTATCGATCCAGATGCGCCCGCCGCCGATCGAGGAGGCAACGACGGTCAGCCTGCGTCCGCTCACCGACTTCATGATGAGCTCAACCGAATTCGGATGTGCTTCTTCCCCGAGGTCAATTCCCTTTATTTCAAAGGAAAGCCCGCGCTCCCGTGCAAGACAGAAGCTATCCGGAATCCTTCGGTCATCCACATTCAGCCCGAGAAGACCTGCGACGATCGCTCGGTCCGTGCCGTGTCCATGCCCGGTCGCGAGGAAAGAGCCGTGCAGCAGAATCTGCGCATAGGAAATTCTCTCTCCCATGAGTTTTCGCGCTGTGAGACCGATACGCACAGCACCTGCTGTGTGCGAACTCGAGGGCCCGACCATGATCGGTCCAACTACGTCAAAGATATTCATCCGTCATCACCTTCATTTCAAATGGACAGGTTTAGCAAAGTTTACTCTCTTCCGCCGTTCTTTTCCATTCTTTCTTCGTTTTCACGGGCAGTCTCATGAATCACATCACCGTACCCTGTAAGTGCTGCAAACGGCGAAAACTGGGCCGCGCGCTGTTCCTTCGAAAGATGCGGGTGATGATCCGATTCATGATGCGGAAGATCGAGGATATCCCCGTACCTCTCAAAAACCCGGGGATCGGCTTCCCTGTCCGGACCGGGTTTTGATTCCGGTCCCGGCTTCGGCCCTGATTCCGGTTTCGTTTCTATATTCTTCCTTGCGTTATCCATGTGAACAGGTCCTCTCCCCGCTGATCCATCCGGCAGGGCTCTTACTTAGTGTCTATGCACGGTGTCCGCCGATCTGCCCGTTGCGGTCGATCGTCGTCGCTCCCTCCTCAAGGTTCATTCCCTTGATGAGGGCATTCTTTCCGTATTTTTTCTGAATCGCGAGCGTCGCTTCCTGCAGGCGCCGTTCCTTCTCGAGGCGTCTGTGCTCCGCGGCGGCCTTCTCTTCTTCTTTTCTCCTGCGCTCTGCGGCCACCCCGCCAAAATCCGCGAAGAAGTCCATCTGCCGGTACTGCTCTTTCTCCTCCTGCGATTTTTCCTCCGCATCCCGGTCCTTCACATGCTCCGCGCTGATATTCACTCTCCGCACGAGCAGCATCGGATCCGTGATCCGGGTGAAAAGGTCCATCACCTTTTCCGTGATAATTTTCGTCGACGAGGTAAATCCGCCGAGCCGCACAGATCCGTTTGCATGTTTCGGGACTTTCCGGCCGTAGCGGTCTTCTGTGACCGGGCCGTGATACTTCCGCGCGATGGAAGGGTCCGACAGATTCGAGGTGTCGTAGCCGATGTACAGCACGATTTCATCGGTCACAAGCTTCTTGTCCACAAGATCGAGCACCAGAAGATCTGTCATCTCGCGGACGATGAGACGGGCTTTTTCATTCGTATACGGACAATGAAGGACCTGTCCCTGCCCGATGCTCCTGTTGTCCGGCCGGTATGACTTGATATCAGCAATCGTCGCACTCTCGAACCCCCACGCGTGATCGATGAGGAGTTCGGCATTCACACCGAAAAGACGATACAGAAGATCCTCGTTGTGATAGTCTCCGGGGCCGCCGAGGGAACAGCGCGCGATATCGCCCATCGTCGCAAGGCCGTTCTCATTCAGTTTTCGCGCATACCCGCGCCCTACCCTCCAGAAATCCGTGAGCGGCTCATGTGCCCAGAGTTTCCTTCGATAGCTCATCTCGTCCAGCTCAGCGATGCGCACGCCGTCTGCATCCGCCGGGATATGCTTTGCCACCACATCCATCGCGACTTTGGCCAGATACAGATTGGTTCCGATGCCGGCCGTCGCCGTGATGCCCGTCTGCGCGAGGACATCGTGGATCATCTTCATGGCAAGGTCGTGGGCACTCATCCCGTAAGTATGAAGATAGCCGGTGACATCCATAAAAACCTCATCAATGGAGTAGACATGGATATCCTCCGGCGCTATGTATTTCAGATAGATCTGATAAATTTCCGCGCTCCGCTTCATGTACAGTGCCATGTGCGGAGCCGCGGCAATAAAGTCAAGCTGAAGGGACGGGTCACGGCCGAGCTCGCGGCTGTCCGAAGACTTCCCGGTAAAGGGTCTTCCATGGTTTGCGGCTCTGCGCCGTGCATTCACGCCGCGCACCATCTCAAGCACTTCGAAAAGACGGGCGCGTCCCGGAATTCCGTACGCCTTGAGAGAGGGCGAGACCGCAAGGCAGATTGTTTTCTCTGTACGGCTCACATCCGCGACGACAAGATTCGTCGTCAGCGGATCAAGGCCGCGCTCGCTGCACTCGACCGAAGCGTAAAACGACTTGAGGTCAATCGCGATATACTGTTTTGCCCTGCTCTCTCCCATACCGTCCCGGATCAGCCTTTCATTCCCGTCAGTGATCTGACCTTGAATAACTGTTTTTCATATGGTTGCTCTGCTCATCAAGAACCGCAAGCAGTGTCTTCTGAGCAGACTTTTTTGCCATTTCGGCGACCTCACTGTTGGCCTGCGCGCGGAGTTTTGCAGATTTTTCAGCATCCCCCTGCGCATCCTTCAGCAGCCGGTCATATTCTCCGATAATGCGGTGCCCCTCCGACTGAACCTCCATCTGATAGTGCTCGATGTGATTGAGGCTCTTGCCGTAGCTTGCGTCTGCAAGCGCTGCAATCAGGCGGCTCGTCCAGTAGAAATTGTCGGTCGACACCTCTCCCGTCGTATTCGAGAGATAATCCGGTGTCGTCTCCACATTCGCATAGAACGGCAGCATTGCGTTGAACGCGTTCGACGCAAAAGCCAGCCATTCCACTGCTCTGTATTCCTCCGACATATTCCCGCGGATCTGCAGAATCGCACAGAAATCATTGCGATTGATACCGATGGAGCGGTAAGCGCCGGCCTGGCTTAAGTCTCCGTAGCTTCTGTACGGATCATACGGCGTTCCCTGATAGTGAGAGGACTGCAGATATTTCACATCTTCAGGCGTGATTTTGTGCTGCGGACGGATCATCCACGGCAGATCATCGCACTCCGGCGTGTATTCTGCATCGGGACCGTCAAAACGATATGCACGCGGGTTGAGGTATCTGAGCATGAACCACGCGCGGGGTGTGTTGTAAACGTGATCCGCATCGTCATGGCTTCCGAACGCATCCCGGGGATTAAAAACGCCGGGCGTACCGGAGCCCTGCGAAATTGTGAGATCAAGATGATTCTCCCCCATGAACTCCCGAAGGTCCGCCGAGCAGAGGAATTCCTTCTTCGCACCGAAGGCATCATTCAAGTCAAAATAATCAATGCCGAGCTGGTTCGGCATAACGACACAGACATCATCCGGCACTCTGCGGGCAATCCAGTGATGTCCGCCGACCGACTCGAACCACCAGATTTCATTGCCGTCCGAAAAGCCGATGCCGTTCTCTTCGTATGTGCCGTACTTTTCCGTCAGCTCACCGAGACGGAGGACACCTTCTCTCGCCGAGTGAATATAAGGAAGTACAAGAACAACAAGGTCCTCTTCCCCGATTCCTCCGGCCTGTTCGGGCTTTCCTTCTTCCTCTTTCTGATATACCACAAGCGGATCAGCCCCGAGCACACGCTCGTTCGACGTGATCGTCTCTGTTGCCGTCATCGCGACATTCGACGCGTTGATGCCGCTGGCCGCCCAGATGCCAACTCCCGGGACCGCGTTCGGCACGGCTGTGTAGCGCTGCGGGTTGTCCGGAAGGTCAATCTCCACATGGGAGAGAACCGATTTATAATGACGCGGCTGCTTCTCCGGCTGGACGACAACGAATTTCTTCGCCGTGAAATGACCGGAACCGGAATCATCATTTCTTGAAATCATGGTAGAACCGTCATACGACGCTTTTCTTCCGACTAATACTGTAGTACAGGGCATGAAATAACCTCCTTGAGAATTGAAACTGAAAATCCGTCTCCCACCAAAAAACGGTACTGTGCGAAATGGATTCCCTGCAGAAAACGGATCCGGATAAAGCAGGATCGGTACCGGCGTCCGGCCACCGTCCGCTACATCAGTTTTTCGTCATAAATTGCTCTGGCGCCGCCCACATACTTCGGACGTCTCCTCGCACAGACGATCCGTGCATTCCCGATCATGTCGAGGCTGATGCGGAGCGGAACGACTACCGGATGAATGTGCATACCGATCAGCGTGCAGCCGATGTCAAGACCGGCATCTGCCTGTGCTTCGAGGCTCTCCACCAGACAAGGGTCCTTCATCTTCTGCCATGCAGTTGCTGCAAAAGCTCCCCCTGCATGCTCCGGTCTCGGGATTGCGTTGACCTGTTCAAGCCGGTATTTCACCATTGTCCCGCGCTCGACAACAAGCGCGCGGTTCAGGTGTTCGCAGCACTGCGCCGCGAGCAATACACCTCTCTTCGAGAGCGCCTCCGCAATACCGCTGTACAGGGCCTTCGCCACATCCATGCTGTAATGCGTGCCGATTTTCTCGCCGAGCACCTCGCTCGTCGAGCATCCGACGACAAAAAGCTGCCCGGAGGTGAGTTTCCCTGCCTCGCAGATCTCGTCTGCTGCCTTAAATGCCTGCTCTCTGATAACCGCAGGATCAACTTCTGCCACAACAATCACCTTCTTTTAATAACAGCCCTGTAAGAGGGATCCTACAGGGCTGATCAATCTGGTTTGAGTTACTTTGCTTTCTTTCCCGCACGGGACTTCCTTGCACTTTGCGCGCCGGAAGCTCCCCTGGATCTGCGGCCTCTTAAAGGCGCAGGCCTCTCGTCCTCCGCTTTCTTTTCTGCCTCAGCGGATGCAGCGGACGCGGCGAGTTTTGACGCTGTGCGGATCTCATCCGGTCCCTGATAGTCCGCGTAGAACTTCTGCAGAATGTCAAACGCTTCCTTGTGATTCATGCGGTCGCTCGTGATCAGGCCCCCGCGGTTGTAGTAATTCTGCAGCATCGACGTGCGCCGCGGGCAGCGGAAGTCATACAGGCACCACGGAGACATGCCCTGCAGGAAACTCGAGTTCCGAATGATCTCAACCTGCTTCCTGTAAATATCTGCCTGGCACTCTTCCGTGAATTTTTCATAAATCGTGCCATGATGGCCGTACACAGCACCTCCGCCGAACTCACAGATGATGACCGGCTTGTCCGGATGCACGGCTGTGAGCATCTTCTCAAGGCCGTCGTAGTCTGCCGTCTGCCATCCGTAATTCTCGTTGACGCTGATGACGTCAACCACCATCGAGAGCCGGTCGTGGATCGTGTAATCCTCAAACACAGAGCAGACGCCCGTGATGAGTCTTGACTTATCAAGCCCGCGCGCCTTGTCCACCAGTCCGCTCATGAACGAATAGCGTTCATTGGAGTCAGGGTTCTCGTCGCCGACCGACCAGATGATGACCGAAGCGCGGTTGTAGTCGCGTGTGATGAGCTCCTCAAGCTGATTTGCCGCGTTGTCATACGTATCATAATTAGAAAATGCCATGGTCCAGTAAACCGGGAGCTCTTCCCACAACATCATGCCCTTTTCGTCCGCCAGCTTAGCCATTTCCTCGTCGTGCGGATAATGAGACAGCCGGATATAGTTGCAGCCAAGCTCCTTTGCATCCTTCAGGATCTGCAGGCGGTCTTCTGTCGTAAGGGCCTTCCCGTGAGCATCGGTTTCTTCATGGACACAGATTCCCTTCAGGAAGGTGCGCTTCCCGTTGAGAAGAATGTCCGGCCCTTCGGTCTTGATCTCGCGAAAACCCACGCGGTCCGAAACGGTATCGCCGCAGCCTTTTACCGTGAGCTTTACATCATAGAGCTTCGGATTCTCCGGGCTCCACAGTTCCGGCTTTGCCTCAAGGACAGTCTCGCCACGGCCGTTCCTGATCACGATCTCGCTGCTTATTCCAAGTTCCGGTATTTCAAGAACTGCCGTATCATCCATCTCCGCATTGATTTCGACAGCGGCACTGATCAGCCCGAAGTCCGAATCCGGAACCAGACCCACGCGGAAATCCTTTACGCACACAGCGGGAACATCGACCAGCTCGATATCACGGTAAACTCCGCCATAGTTGAACCAGTCGGTATTGTTCATCGGGACATACTCCGGAGAACGGGTCGCATCCACCGTGATAATGATCCGGTTATTATCGCCCTCATGCAGCAGATCCGTGATATCCATATAAAACGGCGTTGAACCGCCCTCATGAAGGCCGGCAATCTCTCCGTTAATAAAGACAAGGCTGATATAATTTGCAGCCCCGATCCGCAGGTACGTGCGGTTCTGGCCATTTCTCCTGAAATAGAAGGTTCTCGTGAAAACCATGGAGGACTCGTAGTAGAAAAGTTCCTTTCTCTCTACGTTCCAGCAGCAGGGAAGCTTGATCGTCTTCCATTCAATAAAAGAATAGTCCAGCGGAAGCTGATTTCCCTGATCATCTTCTCTTATATTCCTGTACCAGGCATTCATCAGGCAGGTGTTGTACCAGTCCACAGCATAGTGCCAGATTCCATTCAAAGGAGAAGTCTGCCGTCCGCCCATGAATATGCGGTCTGCAGCCGTCTTACGGTTAGAAAGGAACGGCCTGTAATAAGCCGGCAGTGATTCTGAATAACTGTTTTGCGCCATACTCTCCATGTCTACCCTCCCAGAATGTCAGACATGAAAAAACAAAATTGCTGTTCAGCCATACAATGACAATTCTAACACTATTCATGATGTATTTGGAAGTCCTGCGGCAATAGTATGGAGCCAGAGCCAGGCGGCTGTCTCCGTTCCGGGCAGAATGCGTGACAGGTCCGCGGCTCCTCTGATCCCGCACCGCAGAAAGGCCCGCGCCTCCGCCGGGCTTTCTGTCGCTTGACATCTGCGGACGCCTGAAAGAAAATTGAGACATGCTTACATTTCAATCATCAGGAGGTACCCTATGGCTTTCAGTTATGAGCTTACACCGGCGGATGAAAAAACACTCCGCAGCAATTATCTTGCCGACGACAAGGCACGTGTCGTCCGGAACGCACTTACCAAAAACGACGTAGACAACATCAGCCGTTCTTTTTCATCGCTGTGCGACAATCCGTTTGTTTTCTCCATTGATATCAAGACAATGCCCTGCACCAACCAGAAGAAGTCCGGCCGCTGCTGGATTTTCTCATCGATGAATGTGCTCCGCGAGAAGATTGCCGCCAAATACAATATCAAGAACTTCGAACTTTCCCAGAATTTCATCGCATTCTATGACAAGCTTGAGAAAGCAAACTGGTTCATGGAGTGCATCCTCGATGAAATCGCCTCTCCGCTGAACGCGGAAGTAAACCGCTTCCTTCTGCAGAATGCAGTTGGTGACGGCGGCCAATGGAACATGATTCAGAGCATCGTGCAGAAATACGGTATCTGCCCGAAAACGGCGATGCCGGAAACCTATCAGTCTTCCAACACGGCACACATGAATAATGTTCTCAACCTGCGTCTGCGCCGGTTTGCTGCGGATGCACATCATCTGTATGAGGCGGGCAAAGCCGATGAACTTCCGAAGCTCCGCAAAGACTGCCTTACAGAATGCTACAGTCTGTTTGCTGACTGCTTCGGCCTGCCGCCGCAGGAGTTCACATTCGAGTACACCGACAAGGATGACAAACCGCACGCGGAATATCACGTGACGCCGCTTGACTTCTATCACAAATACCTCGGCGTGGACCTCGATGATTATGTTTCCGTCATCAACGGCCCGACTGCAGACAAGCCGTATCACAAGCTCTATACCGTAAAGTACCTCGGCAATGTCGTGGGAGGTCACCGCGTTGAGCTCGTCAACCTTCCGCTCGATGAATTCAAAGAGGCCGCTCTTAAGCAGCTCAAGGCCGGCGAAGTCGTATGGTTCGGCTGCGACTGCAGCAAGGACTTCGGCCGTGATGAATGCCTGTGGGATGACAAACTGTTTGATTATGAGAACACCTTCGACATGCATCTCTCTATGAGTAAGGCAGATATGCTTGACTCCGGCGAATCGGCTATGAACCACGCAATGGTTCTCACCGGCGTCAACCTCGGCGAAGACGGAAAGCCCGACCGCTGGAAGGTTGAGAACTCCTGGGGTGAGGACAAGCTTGTAAACAAAGGATATTATGTTGCCTCCGATTCCTGGTTTGACAAGTATGTTTACGTGCTTGCCGTCAACAAGAAGTACCTCTCCGAAAAAGCACTGGCAGCTCTGAAAGAGGAGCCGACCGTACTGAAGCCGTGGGATCCGTTCGGAACCCTTGCAGACTGACTTTACCGCAGAAACACAGGCGTGCTGCGCACGGGTTAACCGGCGGCTGACAGATACCGCCCGGCATAAAAGAAAAAGAGCATGCTGCAAAACTGCCATTCCGGCAGCAGAGCAGCATGCTCTTTGATCATTAGTATTTATTATTTTGAAAATAAATCGGAATCTAAAAATGATTTCCGCAGACTTTTAACTCCTGTACCAATCCCCGCGCCCGCACCGGCCGATTCCTGCACCGGCCTCTACACCAGGAATCCCAGTGCGATCAGCGCCTGTGCCGCCGTATAGGTTTCCATGACACCGCGGTCCGGCTCATTCAGGAAAACCTGCCGTGACAGGATCGTGTCGGACAGGACAAACAGCAGCGAACCGAAGAAGGTAAGCGCATACCGCGGTCCGCACGCACATAGAAGCAGGAACGATACATAGCTCATGAAAAGAATCACAGCCATGTATACGTATCCTGCTGTTTTCATTTTGGACTCAAGCTCCGCGAGGATCGGCCGTGCAGCCGCCAAAATGTAAACAAGATAGAACGGAAAAACAAAATACGCCCCGCCCGGCACCGCCGCGCCCTCGCGGTGTATCTGGAAAAGAAATGCCGCGATGTAGAAAACATGTCCGCCGAGAAAAGCAAGCAGCCCGTACATGAAATACCGATTGTCCAGCAGCAGGACATCTCCCGCGCAGCCGAGCAGGATGCCGATCACAAGGAGCCCGTTCGGCGCTCTGTGAACACCGATCGACATCGTCAGATAAGCAGCTGCCAGAATCGGCATGAGCATCGGCTTTACAAGCCGATGCTTTCCTTCCTCTTCCGAACGGACAGCGTGAATATCAATTACTGCTGCGATAATATACAGAATCCAGAGCGAAATTCCGACTGCTTTCATATATGAACTGCCTCCTGTCAAAACAGTTTGACTGCAGTTCTATCCTACTATCTCTTCATGGTGTCCGCAAGCTCACGGATGAGCCGATTCTGCTCCATGGTGAGGTTTTCCGGAACTTCGATCCGCACCTCTGCATACAGATCGCCGTACTCTCCCGGCTTTCCGAGCACGGAAGCGCCCTTTCCTCTCAGGCGGATCTTGCTTCCCGACTGCGTTCCCGGACGAACCTTGCAGATGACCGAACCGTTCAGCGTTTCGATTTTCACCTCACCGCCCAGTGCTGCCGTCGGAAAAGGAACCATCACCGTCGTGTACACATCCGCGCCGCTGCGGGTGAAACCCGGCCGTTCCGCAATGTGCACCTTGAGATAAAGATCGCCGCTCTCGCCGCCGCTCACCGGTGAAGGAGAACCCTGGCCCTTGAGCCGGATACTCTTCCCTTCTTCAATACCAGCAGGAATGTGAATCTGAAGCTTCTGCTGCCGGCCGTCCTGTCCGGTCAGTGTCACTACCCGGTCCGCGCCGAACGCCGCCTCGTCAAAACCAATTGTGATTTCGGCATGTGCATCTGCGCCCTTCTCATCTTCAGCCGCTGCAGTCCGGCCGCTGTAGCGCTGCCGCTGTCCGCTGCTGTGCCCGAACAGATCGTCAAACATATCTTCAAATCCGGATCCGCCGAACCCTTCAAATCCATTGCCGAAAGAGTCCGCGCCGTCGCCGGATGAACTGTAATAATAGGTGGTTCCTCCGTTCGGTGAACGGTACGTACGTGAATACCCGCCGGTGCCGTTTCCGAATCCGGAGAAACCGCTGAACGGATTGCCGCTGAAGCCCTCTGCTCCCGCAGCATTCGCGAACGGATTTCCGTCCGGATTGCCGTAATTGTCGTAATTCTTTCTTTTTTCCTTGTTGCTCAGAACCTCATAAGCTTCATTGATCTCTTCGAACTTCTTTTTTGCCGTCTCATCGTTCTTATTCCTGTCCGGATGATACTTTCTTGCAAGCTTACGGAATGCGGTCTTTATCTCCTGATCGGTGGCATCCTTTGAAACACCGAGAACGTCATAATAATTCTTCTGTTGTTCCATTGCTGTCACCTCCTGAAACACTTATGTAAAAATGCTCTAAATCAATCAGCATAGAATCATTCATATCTATTCAAAACAGCTGCCATTCGGGTGCCGCAGAAAGGCGCGGCACGGAGAAAAAAATGATACCTGGCCTGAATAGCGCTGGAACCGTAATTAAAAATTTATTTCATGAAAGGCGCCGTCCGGAGAACTTCCGGACGGCGCCGATGTACTGATACCGCACCCATTACTGGATGCGGGTCTTTTCTTCATGCGCTTCTATCCATTACTGGATATCAATCATCTTGGTCTCTTTCTTCTCAGGAAGAGCTTCCTTCTTCGGAATCGTCAGCGTGAGAACGCCATCCTCGTATTTCGCGGAGATGTCTTCCGGCTTCAGGTTCTTGTCAACTCTGAAGCTTCTTCTGTACGAAGAAGTCCTGCGCTCGCGGCGGATATACTTGCCTTCCGCGTTCTTCTCGTCCTTCTTGTCTTCGTGTTCAGCGGAGATCGTGAGGACACCGTCATTCATCTCAACATGCAGATCTTCCTTCTTGAAGCCGGGCAGATCAGCCTTGAGTTTATAATCCTTGTCTTCTTCAATGACATCGGTCTTCATTGCCCTGTTCTCAGCCGGCATCAATTCACCGTTTCCGAAGAAACGATTTGCGGCCCTGTCAAATTCATCCCATGACTTATTGAAATCATCAAAGAAATCATCACTGTTACCACTCCAGATCATAGGCATAAACATAATACACATCCTCCTTTGTACATCCATCCTCGCCGGACGGAAACAATTCAATTTTCAGAAGATATCGGATCGGGACTGCCGGAACCCCTTCCGGAAGAAATCCGGTTCTCTTCAGAAACCTTGCCTCTCTTCCGGTCCCTTTCCTTATCTCCTCTCTTCGATTATTTGTTATATCACTACTAGAACAGCTAGTCAACATATATTTTGTATTATTTTAAATTTTTCGTCAAAATGCATCCGAAAAGGGCCGCCGCAGCTTCCAATAAGCTGCGGCGGCCCTTCAATCCTGCCGTCCTTCTATTCATTCTCTCCGGAGACATTCTTCCCGGGAGAGATCCGGAAATCTCCTCTTACCGGTATTGCCGTTTTCAGGTTCCCGGACGTATTTCGTCACCTGCTTTCGATCTTTTGGATTCTGACTCTGTACTCCGCAAAATCCTCTCCGATCCGGGTAAGGCTCGTCAGATATTCTCCCACGAAGCTCTTCTTATTGAGACTGAGGAACATGTAAGGCCCCGTGCTCCCATGGTAGAGAATCGGCTCGCCGATCCCGACCGAGCCGAACGATGCACCGTAAAGCACGGTGTCCTCGTACAGCACGTCTCCCTTTTTTGAAATCGTAATGCGCGTGCTGTCCCCGTACTTCATCCCGGTGCCCGCGAATTCCTCAGCCGTGACGCCGAGTGCGATTCCGCCGAAATTCGCCTCATAATTCTCAATAACGCAGCAGACCCTGCCCTGTGTAATCTCCGGCTTCACACGGCTGTATTTCACGATTTTCGAAACAGGGTATGCCTCCCCCACGCCGCTCGCACCTTCCCCGTCAAAACGAATGATGCCGGAAGCCAGTTTTGCCGCGCAGTACGCGAAGATGTCCCGCCCGTGGAAGGTACTCTCTCCTTCACTGCCCGGCCGGCGGTTGTACTTCTCATCAATCTTTCTGACCGCTTCAATCTGACCCGCCACATCCGTCAGCGTTCCGTTGTCCGGTGTCACGATATACTGACCGCTCTTCAGTTCAGCCACACAGGGGATGCGGGCCGTCCCGACGCCCGGGTCGACGACAGATACAAACACCGTATCCGCCGGCCAGTACTTTACAGTTGCCGCGAGCATCTGGGATGCCTGCTTCATATCAAACGGACGGATTTCATGATTCAGGTCATAGACAGCAATTTCTTTGTCAATAGAGCGGATGACTCCATACATTGAAGCAACGTATCCGGTCGATAAACCGAAATCTGACTGCAGAACAATATCCATCTTTTCTGACATCTTTATACCCCGTGAGGCAAAATCCGCGAATGCGGTTTTGCCGAATGCGGCATCCGGTGCATGCGCCATGCGTTTGCTGACGCGTGCATCACTGCTGCTGTTTAACGCTTACCGATGATATTACTGAAAAGGATTGTAGAACCGGTTTCCATCATAGAACGTCAGCCACAGTGCAGCTGCGCTGAAGGCAATGCACAGGACAATCACGGTTTTATCGGCCCTCGAGAGGGGCACACCCGCATACCATGTGCGTTTTTTCTTCTTGCCGAAGCCCCGGAGCTGCATTGCGTTGGAAACGACATCGATCCGGTCCATGGAGGAGAAGAGCATCGGGAAAATAATGCTCGACGTTCTCTTCAGCCGTTCGATCGGCTTTGCTTTGCCGCTCATCTCGATGCCGCGCGCCTCCTGTGCATTCTTGATGCGGCGGTAATCGCTTTGGACATTGGGAATATAGCGCAGCGCGATGGAAACCGAATATGCCGCAGTGTATTTGATGCCGACGCCGTTCATAGACGCCGCAAATTCACTCGGGTCCGTCGAAACCATAAAAGCAAATGCCGAGGGAACGATCGTGAAATACTTCATCATGACATTCAGCGAGTAAAACAGCTGCTCAGCCGTGATCGTGTAATTTCCGAACAGATGAAGAAGGTCCGTCCGCGAATTATAGATTTCACATCCTATATAAGGAGAGAAGAAGAAAATGCAGACGACGTTGATAATCATGAAGAACGCCATCAGCTTCGCGATGCCCGCGAACTGTTCCCATTTCGCTCGCGAATCCCAGATAACCCACATACTCACGGCAATCATAACCGCCAGAACCCGTGTGTCATAGGTAAGACCGCTCACAACACACCACAGAAGGAAGAAAAATAACTTTGTCACTCCGCTCAGGTGATGAACAAACGTGTCCTGTTTTGTATAGGTGAGAAGCTTCATTCGGATGATCTCCCTTCTTTCGCGAATTTTGACCGCTCGTATTCGATAAATCGGTCGACAAATTCGGAGGGCTCTTCAATTCCGCACTTCACAGCGAGGTCATGAAGCGACGTGCGTTTCAGGTCTGCCTCATCCACGATCGCGTCGTTGGTGAGAACGCGGGCCGGCGTGTCATCGCAGATGAGCTGCCCGTTTGTGATAACAATGGCACGATCCGTGTACTCAAGCATAAGATGCATATCGTGCGTTATCATGAGGATTGTGACACCGGTTTTCCGGTTGATATCACGCAAAAACTCCATGATTTCGCGGTAGTGCCGGAAATCCTGTCCCGCTGTCGGCTCATCGAGGATGATGAGTTCCGGATTCATGACCAGAATAGAGGCGATTGTAACGCGCTTTTTCTGCCCGAAGCTGAGGGCAGAAACCGGCCAGTTCCGCATTGGATAGAGGCCGCATATCCGCAGCACATCCTCGCTTCTCTTCCGGACCTCTTCTGCGGGGAAGCCGCGGACCGAAAGGCCGAGGCCGACTTCATCGATGATCATCGGCTTGCTGATCATCTGATTCGGGCTCTGCATGACGAAGCCGATTTTCTCGCCGCGCTCCTTGATGGACAGAGGCGAGATATCCTCTCCGTCAAGCAGGATCGTTCCGCTGTCCGGCTTCAGGAATCCGCAGATCAGGGCCGCAAGCGTCGACTTTCCGGCACCGTTCCTTCCGACCAGCGAGACCATCTCGCCCTTTCTCAGAGTGAGCGATATCCCCCTCAGCGTCGGTTCGTCGGGAGTATAGGAAAATTTCAGGTCTTTTATCTCCAGAACCGGCGGGTTGTTATTCGTCCGGTCCGGAGCGGGAGCCTTCTCAAACCAGGCGCGCAGTTTCTCGCGGTACGGTGCAATATTCATCGTTTCGATGTGCTGCGGCTTATCTTTCGGATCAATGGTGCAGCCCGCATATTTCATGGCAGTGACGTAAAGAGGCTCGCGGATGCCCTGCTCATTCAGAATATTGCCGGCGAGCAGATCATCCGGCTTCCTGTCTGCCGCGATGCGCCCCTCATTGACGACGATAATCCGGTCGACATCCCGGTACAGCACGTCCTCGACGCGGTGCTCAATGATGACCACCGTGACATCCTTTACCTTCATGATGTCATCGATCAGCGCAATGGTCTTCTTTCCGGTCGCCGGGTCAAGATTGGCGAGTGGCTCGTCGAAGAGAAGAATCCGCACATTGTCGACCAGCACGCCGCCGAGCGACACGCGCTGTTTCTGTCCGCCGGAGAGCTCATTCGGCGCATGGTCCAGCAGCTTCTGCACATCTACTACATCGGCCACTTCCGCCACACGGCGCTTCATTTCATCCTGCTCCACCGCATCATTCTCGAGTGCAAAAGCAAGGTCCTCGCCGACGGTGAGCCCGATGAACTGGCCGTCCGTGTCCTGCAGCACAGTGCCGACCGACTTGGACATCCCGAAAATGCCTTCCTTTGCCGGATTTTTGCCGTCAACGGTGAGCGTCCCGGTGATGGTGCCCTCGTATGCCTGCGGAATCAGTGCATTAATACAATTCGACAGCGTCGATTTCCCTGATCCGGAAGGCCCTGCGATCAGGATTTTCTCGCCCGGATAAATCCGGAGATTAATGTCGAATAAGGAAGGCTCGCTCTGCGACTTATATTGGAATGTAAAATTCTTGAATTCGATGATCGGTTCATCTGATTTTCTCATCGGGCTGCTCCATCCGGATGAATGACTGCTCTCATAACAGCCGGGCGGCTTTAAGAACCTTTCCGTCTCCGGATCCGTTCTCAGCCGTCCTCTGCCCTTCTTTTCGGGCGGTCAAAGACAAAGCCGCACCGGTTCATAACCGATGCGGCCCAATAAGCAGATAGTAAGGAATCAGTCTTCCTTCTTCAGACCGGCAGATTTTCCGGACACCTTGGAATATGCAGCCAGAAGAATTGTTCCGAGAACACCCATGACAATGATATCGCCGACGAATGCACCGATGCCCTGCAGGAATACCTTGTTTGCGGGCTCACTGTAAATCAGAATGTCGAGGACCGGTGCAAGGAATGCCCATGCGATGGCGTTGCCGATGACCTGGGCAATGTTAAAGACCGCGATCTGCCTGCCGCCAAAACCGCCTTCTTTGACATTGTATTTGCCCTTGAAAAGACCGATCGCAATCGCCGGGATTGCCATCGGGAACAGCCAGCTCCACCAGACACCGCCGGTGATAAGGGAGTAGATCAGCTGACCGATGAGTCCGATCGCAGCACCGACAACCGGTCCGAAGACTGCCGAGAAAAATGCGATGATTGAAAGAGACGGCATCAGTCCGGTGTTCGGAATTGCTCCGAGCGGGATGTAAATAAAGCTCAGCACGACGTACAGTGCTGTGCCGATACCGATCGCAACTACATTCCTGACATTGTTGTTTTTCATTGTTTCCTTTCCGCCGCATTACAGCGGCCCTCATAAGTTATAAAGCCTATCTGATTGATATTAAATGATTTATCTGAAATTCTGTCAATACCTGCGGTCTGTATCCGTCCCTCTTACCTGCCGCCGGCGATGACCCAGCGGTGTGCGATATTCTGCCGGATGCGCCCCTCCTCATTTGCAAGCGTGATACCCTTCTCCATGCGGAGGAAAATGGATTCTCTCATCGTCTTATAGCCGAGTGCATCAGCCGCCGCTGAACACAGGTCCTCTTCTTTCATCGCAATACCGGAAGACAGAACAGACACGACCGCATTTCTTGCCTCTTCAATCGGAACATCCGCCACATCGCGCCTGTTGTTTCCGGAACCGGATGCCCTGAAACCCGTGTAATCCTCCGGTTTCTGGCCCTCAGCCCAATAAAACCGCGTCCCGCTCTCGGCCGTGCAGAAGACCTTCTTCGACTGCAGAATATCAAGAACCTGATGCTTTACCTTGTTCCCGATCCGTGTGAGGCCGAAGCCCGCGAGAACTCTCTTTATCAGCAGTTCTTCCGAAATCGGTGCCTCGTGCTCAAGAATCCGCGCAAGATAATCCCAGATGATCTTCTCACTCGCGGGGTCTGCAAATTCAGACGTCGTCATCTTCACGACAGGAAGGACCGTTGCCGAATAAGGAACCCCGCCGTCTTCCAAATCGATTGACTCTGCTGCGTCCGGTGCAGAAACTCCCCGGAAAGCATTCTCCGCGGCGGTATTATCCTGCGAAGTCTCTCCGGCCGCCGTATTGGACGCGGCTGTATCGTCGGCTGATTTCTCAGAGGTATCATTGGCCTCGGCTGTATTCTCTGCCGTATTCTCTGCCGTATTCTCCGTTGTTCCCTCCGATGTGCCATGAAGCGCGTCTGTATCTACTGCTTCCTCCCCGGACGCAGACGCAGCATCTCCAAGGTCAGAATCAGCCGTATTCTCCAAGGCTTCTCCGTCTGATGCGGCAATATCTTCCGCCGTCTTTTCGGATGTTTCATTGGCCGGGGCAGTATCCCCTGCGGGCTCTTTCTGCTTTTCTGTTCCCTCATTCTCTTCTGCAGGAATATCTGCCGGCATGTATGCCGGCATGTATGCCGGCTTTTCGTCTTTCGCAGTCACGGAAGACTGCTCTTCAGCCTGATTTTCCGCTGTTCCCGCCTCGGCAGCCACTGCGGTGTTCCCAGCGGATGCCGCCGCCAGAATTTTTCTCACGGTCTTCTCCCGGCTGTTCCAGAAGTCCATCGTGAAGGCCGTTTGAACCTGCCATCCGTTTTCCATAAGACGCCGTACTGCAAAATCTGCGTCTCTAATGTCCTTCGACGTCCTCGTCAAAACACCGTCCGGTCCGTCTGACAGAACCGCCACAGGCGCACTCTCCCCGCTTTCTTCGGCCGCTGCAAGGTCGATTGTGAAAACCGGCCAGCCGTAATCTGATTCCGTCCGGAAACCTTCGCGGGAGAATTCCTCCTTAAGGCAGTTCAGAATGCCGTCCGGCACTTCTTTCTCCTGTCCCGCGCCAGCCGGACCGCGGAAGATCTGTCCGCGCTCCGTCTGCGCACGGCCTTTCCTGGCCTCATCCTTGACAAAGCGGAGGAAATCATAAAGAAGCTTCGCCGCCGGGATGCTCCCTTCGTCATCTTTCTCCCCGGATAAGCGGAAATGCGCTGACTTTTCTGCATCTGTCTTTGCCGATTCGGCTGTATCACCGGCAGGCCCCGGTTTCTCCGGATCCCATACATCTGGATCGATGGAGGAGAAGACGGTGAGAGAACGTGTGCCGCGGGTGATCGCTGTCTCAAAGAGCACTCTGCCGTTCTCCTCCGCCAGAATACCTCTGTCACACCGGACATTTCCCTCCTCGTCCGGGCAGAAAACAACCGAGAGAATCTCCGCATCCTTCACGGTTCCCGCTAGATCATAAGGTGTTCCGAAAAAGACACGTCTCTTCTCCCCGCCGCGGTACCAGGCGCAGAGATCTTGATCCTTTCGCAGCTCCGCGTAAAAGAGATCCTCGATCAGATCTCTCTGTCCGCGCGTCAGCGCACACACAGCCACCGTTTCATCCCGGAAATCCGGTGTCACGGCTCTCCGAATAATCTCACGGATTACAGCCTTTGCCTCAGCCGGATTCGTTCCGTCCGCCTTTTCATCCGCGGAGCCATGAACTTTGACGAACGCGACTGCGTCCTCGTCTCTTCCCGGACACGGGATAATGCGCATTTGGTTTCCGCGGAATTCGCAGTTGATAAATGCAGCGGCCCTGCCTTCATTTTTTTGTTTATAGAATCCGGCGCGGCGTACAGGAAGCCCTGTCCCTGCGGGGTCTGTCTCCGACACGATGACGGCACTCTTCCCACGGACCGCCATCGACAGAATGTCCGAAGCTTCGAAGTCGTCTGCATCGTCCATAAGCACGGCGTCAAAACCTGTATCGATCTGCATTCTCACGGCAGCTGCCGGTGTCGTCAGCACGCAGGGGAAAAGCGTCTTAACAAGCTCCGGTGCGCTTCCTAAAAGAACGCCGGTCCCGGACGCATTTCCGTTCCGCAGTGCATGGCGGAGCGCAACTGCATCGGTCGCAAAACTGTCTTTAGCCCTGGCATCCCGGATTTTCCGCTCAAGCCGCACCGCGATTTCTTTCCTGTCGTCTTCTGCCTGGGCTTCCAGCTCTTTTGAAAGAGCATGTAACGTATCTGTGAAATCTTCACCGGTAAACCCGACAAGGGCCGGAGAGGAGGATACGACATTTTTAATCAGCGCGGCAAGAAGTCCCTTCCGGAACGAAGGCAGAAGCTCTCCCGTTTCTGCACTTCCCTTCAAGACTGCATCCGTGAGCGCCCCGAGCCCGGACTCCTCTGCTTCCCTCTTCTGCGCATTCCACCTCGACCATGCCGGAAGCTGATCGATATTATCCCTGATTCCCCTGCAGATCCCAGAGCATGCATCTGCAAAATCTCTGCCGCTTCCAAGTCCTCCGCGGCCGAAACTCACATATGCCGAAAGATTTTCCTCTGCTTCCTTTTCCTTATCAAAAGCATCCCGGAATCCTGCGGCGGCCTGAAGGACTTCCGAAAGTTTTGACGGATCTTCCGAGAGCTTCATACGGAGCTCTTTGCCGCCCTCTTCGGAATCAAGTGCATTATCCGCGCGGATTGCCCTGTCAGAGAGGCTTTTGAGCTTCTGCCAGTCGACAGCGGCCGGATTCTTATACTCCCCGCCAAGATCCTCGAGATACAGGTCATTCAGGGCATCTGCGTTCTTTCTCGCCTCCCGGCAGCGGATAAGCTGCGAGAGAACTGCCGGAACACTCTCCCTGCCGATTCTGCTCCTTGAATGCTGCTGAAGAGCGCGGAGCACCTTGTTCTGATCCGAAGACTTCGCCAGCACGAATTTGGACTCAGCCTCATCCCACTGATTCTTAAGCGCGTCACCGTCGAGCGTGAAGAATCCTTCGTCAAAACCTGTGCCGTCGGCGCCCATGCTGAGGCTGTCACGGATCTCGTCCGCCTTGAGGTCTGCCTCGCACATCTCGCGGATGTTCCTGATATAAAGATCGGCCGGATCTGCAAAAATCATCGCCGTCGGGATTCCTTCAAACGCGGAGAGCTTGTCCGCAAGATTCTTTGCGGCACTGTAATCTTCAGCCGCTTCCGGCAGGCCATTCCCTGCCAGTGCTTCATCCAGTTTTGTCGCGGCAACCTTCAGGCCTTCTAATGACTCACTCAGTCGATCGACTGCTGTGAGGACCTCGTCCTTCGAATTTTCATCGTACGAGTCCTCTGTGACGCCCAGAAGCTCACTTTCCGGTCCGGCTCCTGCATCTTCCGCTGCCCGGATCAGACTCTCCGCCAGCTTTTCCTTCTCTTCGATGCCGGATCTTGTGAGCAGTCCTGCCGCATGCACATCGTAGGGAATGGCAGGAAGCTTTTCCGGCATACTCTCAAATTCGCTCACCATCTCCCAGAGCGACATACCGCACTGGCGCTTCTCCTGAACTGCTTTCCGATACGCTTCGGCCGCCGACGAGGCTTTGCTGATCTCCTCCTGCCGATCCCTGCGGATGTGTCCCTGCACCGCCGGATTTTCTGCCGCGGCAAGGCCCTCGGAGAGCCTTCGGCGCAGAATTCCCGAGATCAGATCCGCATCCGCTCTCTGCATCTTAGTCCCGCCGGTGTCCGGTTTCTCACCCGGAATGACGTCGAGCACGAATCGTTCCACCCCGAGAGCGCGGAATCGCTTTCTTGCTTCCTTCAGGACTCCGGGTTTTTTGGAGACGTAAAGGATCCTCTGTCCCTCTGAAATGGCCGATGCTGCAGCCGCTGTAAGTGTTTCAGTCTTCCCTGTACCGGGCGCACCGGAGTAACGGAAGCTCTCCCCGTCCAGAATTGCGCGTGCGGCGCTCCTCTCCTCTGAATCCATGAGAATCGGATAAAGATGAGAGTCCGTACTTTCGCTTTCAGCCCCGGCGTGTGCTGTTTTGACTTCATCAGTCATTGTCTTTGAAAACAGACTCCCGGTCCTGCTCTTCTTTTCTTCGAGGTCGAAATACAGCGCTTCTCTGTCCGCCGGGAAATTGCCGACGCAGACAAAGTCAAGAACCTCCCAGCGCTTCATGTTGAATACCGCCTGGCGGACCTCTTCTACGGCATCCGAGATATTCTGCCCGGATGTTCCCAGCGGCCTTTCGAGGGAAATTCCGAATGTCCCGCGCAGCATCCTAAAGAGAGACCGGTTGAAAATCGGCTTTGTCCCGGCGAGTCTTACCGACATATCATTCCTTGCGGACGGCTTTGCCTCCCGGGCGCCGTCCTCCGGGAAGTATTCTGTCTCGCCCGCGATCTCGGCCGGAAGGAGCTCGATTGGCGCATAATGCGCCTCCGCACTGTGATCATTCTCATACCATTTAAGAAGTCCGAATGCGAGGAAGAGCGAAGATTCTCCGTTTTCCATGAGGTTTTCGCGCGACGCCCTTAAGAGCCGCCGCATCTTCTCCTTCACTTCCGCATCATCCGGCAGCGAGCGCAGACGCCCTGCGGTTGCTTCCGCTATGACAAGACTCCGATAGGACTCCGGTTCCGGAAGATGCTTTGGCACCGGGTCATCCGACATCGGAGACGGCCACTCCTCCGGACGCCCGTATACAGAAAACTCCGTCCCATCCTTCATCTGCCGGACGAGGTCATCCATGGACACCGTAAAAACCGGCAGAACATCCTTCTCACTGTTCACATCAATGAGAGGATTTCCTGTCGTGAGATCAAGGAAGCCGGCAGACTCCTTCCCGCTGCCTCTCCCTTCGTTTTCTCCGGCGCCGTTTCCTGCTTTGGCAGGCTCGTCCGCATTCTCAGGCTTCCCTGCGGCCCCGTCCCCGGCTGCAAAAGAAATTTCTGCACAGTCCGCCTCTTCCTTTTCGGCCTCTTCCCCGGAGGCGGTATAGATCCCGGCGCCATTCTTCATGCGGACCGGAAGGGAACGGAAACCGTTCAAGTTCAGAACTGCCGCGTCATAGATGAAGCGGACCGGGCGGACAGAATCGCGCAGCTCGAGCTCGCCTGTCCTCCTCGCGGTCTCAAGATTTGTGCCGCTCTGCGTCACAAGCGTCGGCTCGAAAACCACGAATTTTCCGATGCCGTCCGAAATATATTTCTGTACCGATGCCGGATCACTTATGAAACCGGTCTCGCCGAAACTCTGACCAAGGTGGAAACCGACAAAGAAATGCCTGTCATTCTGGAAAAGAATGGGATAAATTCCGGATGATTCAAAAAGAGATGCAAAAATCAGTGCCAGATCCAGGTTGCCGGCAAGCCTGCCGTCAAGCAGCTCGTCCGCAAAGCGCACCCGTCCCGGCTGCATGCCGAAGCCCGGCGCGGAGTGTTCGTAGGTGATTCCAAGATCGCGGAGTGCGATATAGAAAGCAGAGGCCTGTGTAATAACGCGGTTCTGGTCCCCGGAGAGATAGCCGTCAAATGTCCCGTCGCCCGTCCACAGCTTCAGAAGTGCTCCGGCTTTCGTGATGATTTCAGACAGACGGGGGTGGTCCGGCTGAATGAACCCGACGAGGGATTCCGGATTTTCGACTGCGCCGGCCCACTCATCGTAAGCCAGAATGCGCACCGTCCGCTCAAGAGAAGCGATGATCTCATCCTTCCCCTGTTCTTCCGACGGGCGCGTGATCTCGAAGCGGATCACCGCCTCCTGCTCGTTACCGAGGCGTGCGAGTTTCCGCCCGTCCGGCCGAAGCGACGAACCGTCAAAACTCACCTCGTCAAAGGCTTCGAGGTCAAACGGCCCGTACTGCGGCGCGTTTTCAAGAATACCATCCGATGAGAATGCATGAAAGGTTACGCCGGAGATTTTAAGAGGGCCTCCGTTTCGGACCGTGATGCTGCGGACGAAGCCTTCCGGCCGGAGGGTGTCGTCATAACAGACGATATCCTTCATGTCAGCCTCCAGTTCAATCTTCGGAAATGCAGACGTACGCACGCCTCCCTTTCCGTCCGGTGACACCTCCTGGTTGTCTGCCTTGATCGTAATCATGAATCGTTCCTCCCTGCAGCCTTCTGTTCCGCAATCGGACATCGAATCAATTATATACAATATTCCGTGATTAACCAACCCAGTCATTGTAAAGCTTTTATCTGGGAAGAGAGGTCTGGCCCGAACGGCCTGCCCCGAAAACATCCATCGGGAGGAAGACCGGTGCAGAATAAGAGACGTAAAAACACGGTCCGTTTCTTATATTTCATATAGCTATACTTTTCTATATCAGAAATGTATAATTGTTTTACTACAGTAAGCCCAACCCGGGCAGGGGGAATAGTGTGAAGGTCCTGCTGATACAGGACTTTCGGCAAAACCGCATCCGCGGATTTTGCCTCAGCGAGGTATATAGTGTGAAAGTCCTGCTGATACAGGACTTTTGGCAAAACCGCATCCGCGGATTTTGCCTCAGCGAGGTATATA
>Ga0256404_1003525_pt1 | contig 31664 bp, 27 predicted proteins | sample RumenRJG_01DNA_FD_185990 | JGI IMG/M metagenome (GOLD analysis project Ga0256404, IMG submission 185990) | Bovine rumen microbial communities from Lethbridge, Alberta, Canada - RJG_01 | ecosystem: Host-associated > Mammals > Digestive system > Stomach > Rumen | place: Canada: Alberta | collected...
AAACTGGTCACATATTTCCCGGACGACAAGGACAGGGATTATGATGAGGACATTCCAAAGATCGCTATCATAGGAAAGCCGAATGTGGGAAAGTCTTCACTTATCAATTATCTTTCCGGTGAAAAAAGAGCTATAGTATCAGATATTCCGGGAACGACAAGGGATGCCATAGATTCAAAGGTAAGATTTAATAACAAGGACTATATCTTCATTGATACAGCAGGCTTAAGAAGAAAGTCAAAGATCAAGGAAGTAATAGAGCGTTATTCCATTGTCCGTGCTGTTTCGGCAGTTGAAAAGGCTGATGCAGTCATCCTGATGATAGATGGAACTCAGGGAGTCACAGAGCAGGATGCAAAGATCGCAGGAATTGCCCATGAAAGAGGAAAGGGCATAATAATAGCTGTTAATAAATGGGATGCTGTCGAGAAGGACGATAAGACCATGAAGATCATGAAGGAGAAGATTTCTTCAACTCTTAGCTTCATGCCCTATGCCGTTATCATATTTATATCGGCAAAGACAGGTCAGAGAACAGGAAAGATCTTTGAGACAATTGATCTTGTAATTGAAAATAATACCAGAAGAGTTCCTACGGGACTATTAAATGAGATAGTTACAGAAGCCACTGCCATGCAGCAGCCGCCTATGGACAAGGGAAAGAGGCTTCGTATCTACTATATAACACAGGTAAGCGTAAAACCGCCCACATTCGTTATTTTTGTAAATTACAAATATCTTATGCATTTTTCATATCAAAGATATCTTGAGAACAGGATAAGAGATGCATTTGGTTTTGAAGGAACCGCACTCCATTTTATAACCCGGGAGAAGGAAGGACAGGACGATGCTTAGAATACCGGCTTTTCTAATCGGTTATATATTAGGAAATTTTCTTTTCGGCTATTTTTATTCAAAGGCAAGAAGGACGGATATCACTCATCAGGGAAGCGGAAATCCTGGTTCTACCAATACCTTAAGGGTAATGGGAGTGGGGCCGGGCTTTATGACTCTGGCCTCGGACTGTTTAAAAGTAGTGCTTGCCTATTTCGTTTCCATGCTGATTTTTTCAAATATTGCCGGGATAAGCGGAGAATTTCTTAAAGTTCTATGTACATATGCAGCCTTCGGAGCTGTAATAGGACATGATTTTCCAGTCATCCTTAAAATGAAGGGCGGAAAGGGCATAGCGTCATCTATGGGCTTTATCATAGTTGTATGTCCCAAAATGCTTATTATTGCACTTACTATATTTATCATTACTGTCATGATTTCAAGATATGTTTCATTGGGCTCCATTATTGCGGCCATATCACTGGGCATACAGGACATATTTTTCTATAAATTGGGATTACTCGGTTTCAGCGGCAGATATGCCACTGAAGTCTTTATAATTATACTTATTCTTTCATGCCTTGCTATTTTTCTCCATCATGCAAATATAGGGAGATTAGTTCACGGAAATGAGAATAAGTTCTCATTTCATAATGCGGGAAAGGGAAAGAAAAATGGCTGATGTTTCAATAATCGGTGCAGGCAGCTGGGGAACTGCTCTTGCGGTCCTTCTTAACAGAAATGGTCATAATGTGACTTTATGGTCTTACAGAGCCGATCAGGTCGAGGAGCTTAAGAAGACCCATATGAATGAGTCGAAGCTGCCTGGCGTCATATTGCCTGACGGGCTTAATTATACAAGTGATATAAAAGAGGCAGCAGAAGGAAAGGATCTTATAGTATTTGCGGTTCCTTCCAAGGCATCAAGATCCACGGCAGAAAAGTTCGCACCCTTTATAAAAGACCAGAAAGTATTAACAGTCACCAAGGGGATAGAGGAGAAAACTCTTATGTTCCAGACTGAGATACTTGAGGATGTTTTCGGTGATTCAGCAACTGTCGGAATATTAAGCGGACCCAGCCATGCTGAGGAAGTAGTCCTTGCTATGCCTACTTTGGTTGTAATAGGATCAAAGAGCAGGGATCTATGTGTTTTTGCCCAGGAACTTTTCATGAATGACAGCTTCAGAGTCTATATAAGTTCTGATGTGAAAGGGATAGAGACCGGGGGATCGCTTAAAAATGTTATAGCTCTTGCAGCAGGTATGTCTGACGGGCTTGGTTTCGGAGATAATGCCAAGGCCGCTCTTATAACCAGAGGCATAAAGGAAATATCAAATCTTGCTATTAAGATGGGAGGAAAGCCCGAGACCCTTTCAGGGCTTTCAGGCATAGGAGATCTCATAGTGACCTGCCAGAGCAGACACAGCCGCAACAGGCTGGCCGGAGTTTATATAGGACAGGGCATGAAGGCAAAGGAAGCCATGGACAGGGTCTCTATGATAGTAGAAGGTGTTTATTCAGCAAAGGCTGCCAAGGCACTTGGTGAAAAGTGCGGGGTAGAGCTTCCAATAATAAACGAGGTAAACCGTGTCTTATTTGAAGATGCTGATCCGAGAGAAAGTGTCCTTTCACTTATGACAAGACAGAAGAAGAGCGAGAGCACTTCTATGGAATGGTCATAAAAATAGCTTTCTTGTCAAATTTTTTCTTATTGGTTAAAATAATCGAAAGGCGGTGCTTTTTGTCAAAAGAAATAATAAAGATCAAATATCATTCTGATGAGATAGAGCATTTAAGATATATTGACGGAAAGTCTGACTGGATAGATCTAAGAGTTGCTGAAAATGTTTCATTGAAGGCAGGGGAATTCAGGCTTATAGATATGGGTATCTCCGTCCAGCTTCCCAAGGGCTATGAGATGCTTCTCGTAGCAAGAAGCTCGACATTCAAGAATTTCGGTCTTATCCAGACAAACGCCATGGGAGTCATAGACGAATCATATTCAGGGGATGACGACCATATAATGATGCCCGTATATGCCGTAAGGGATACGGAAGTAAAGATAAATGACAGGATTTGCCAGTTCAGGATACTTAAGCATCAGCCGGAGATAGAATTCGATGAAGTCGAATTTCTTGACGGGGTTTCCAGAGGAGGGTTCGGGTCCACTGGCAGGAACTAGAAGAGGGGGAAGAAATGAATCATAGCATAGCTGACAGACTTATTAAGTTTAATGCAAGGAATGATCAGAGAGTGACAGTAAACGCAGCTCAGGGTCATTTTGCCACAAGTCATTCACATGTAAATTATTATATAGACGTGACACGTATAAAGGTCAGAGTTTCTGAGGCGAGGGAAGCTGCAAGATTCTTAAGAGACAAGATGGTCGGAAATGTTCAGGCCGTAGATTCAATAGTCTGTCTTGATGGTACAGAAGTTTTAGGTACTCTTCTCGCCGAAGAGATAGAGAAAGGCGGATTCGAGATGAATAACGCCCATGAGACTACTTATGTTGTAACTCCGGAGGAGAACAGTATCAACCAGTTCATGTTCCGTGAGAACAACAGGCTTGCTATTGAAGGAAAAAATGTTCTTTTACTTGTAGATACAATGACTACCGGAGGCACTGTTAAGAGAGCGCTTGACTGCATAACATATTATGGAGGAATTGTTTCCGGTGTAGCAGCTATCTTCAGTACGATCGGATCCGTTTCTTCAGTCAATGTTTATTCGGTATTCGATCAGGAGGATTTCCCCGGATATCAGTCATATAGCCCTCATGACTGCCCTATGTGCAGAAAGAAGATCCCTCTGGATGCCATAGTGAATGGTTACGGATACGCAAAGTTGTAAGATAAAGCCTCCATACTACATGTATGGAGGCATTTTATGCAGGAGTTATTAAATGTCAAATGTATATGATGACAGAAGCATCTCGGTTTTGGAAGGACTTGAGGCTGTAAGAGTACGTCCTGGAATGTATATAGGTTCCACTTCCAGAAAAGGCCTTAATCACCTTATCTACGAGATAGTAGATAATTCAGTCGATGAACATCTTGCAGGATATTGTGACAATATCTGGGTAAGGCTTGAGAAGGACGGATCATGTACCATAAAGGACAACGGAAGAGGAATACCTACTGAAACCGGGAAATTCAAGATACCGGCAGAAAGAGTGGTACTTACCACACTTCATGCCGGAGGAAAATTCGATAACAATTCCTATAAGACAAGCGGAGGTCTCCATGGAGTAGGCTCGTCTGTAGTAAATGCTCTTTCGACTCATCTGGACATTAAGATCATGAGAAACGGCGTGATCTATCATGATCGTTTTGAAAAAGGAAAACCAGTAATAGATCTTGTGAATGGTCAGCTTCCGCTTCTTGGAAATTGCAAGGAGACAGGAACCGAGATAAATTTTCTTCCGGATCCGGAAATATTTGAGAAGACCAATTTCAAGGAAGATGAAATAAAAAGCCGTCTTCATGAGACTGCTTATCTTAATCCCGGTCTTACAATATATTACAGTGACTTAAGGAAGGATGAAGAAGAGAAGATAATCTTCCATGAACCTGAAGGAATAGGCGGCTTTGTACGGGACCTTGATCAAAAATCTGAAGCAGTCACACCGGTTATTACATTTAAAGGCCAGTGCGACGGCATAACAGTTGAGGCGGCCTTTCAATATATAAACGAATTCCATGAGAACATAATGGGTTTCTGCAATAATATCTATAATGCAGAGGGCGGGACTCATTTGACAGGCTTCAAGACTACTTTTACCAATGTTATAAATTCTTATGCAAGAGAGCTTGGAATACTTAAGGAGAAAGATCCTAATTTCACCGGAGCTGATGTAAGAAATGGTATGACTGCCGTTATATCAATAAAGCATCCTGATCCCAGATTTGAGGGACAGACCAAGACCAAGCTTGATAATCCCGATGCCGCAAAGGCGACGGGAAAGGTCACATCCGATGAGATCCAGCTTTATTTCGACAGAAATCTGGAAGTACTTAAATCTGTCATTTCATGCGCAGAAAAAGCTGCAAAGATAAGGAAGACAGAAGAGAAGGCCAAGACAAATCTTCTTACCAAGAAAAAATTTTCATTTGATTCAAATGGCAAGCTTGCAAATTGCGAGAGCCGTGATCCTTCAAAGTGCGAGATCTTCATAGTTGAGGGAGATTCAGCCGGAGGTTCGGCAAAAACAGCAAGAGATCGTATGTATCAGGCGATCCTTCCCATAAGAGGAAAAATACTTAATGTAGAAAAAGCAAGCATTGACAAGGTTCTTAAGAATGCGGAAATAAAGACCATGATAAATGCCTTCGGATGCGGGTTTTCTGAAGGATATGGTGACGACTTCGACATAAAGAAATTAAGATATGACAAGATAGTAATTATGACAGATGCCGATGTCGACGGAGCTCATATATCTACGCTCCTTCTTACACTTTTTTACCGTTTCATGCCTGAGCTAATCTATGAGGGTCATGTCTATATAGCAATGCCTCCTCTCTATAAGGTCATGCCGAGTAAAGGAGAGGAGACCTATCTTTATGACGATCAGGCCCTTGAAAAATACAGGAAAACTCATAAAGGCAAATTTACTCTTCAGCGTTACAAAGGACTTGGAGAAATGGATGCAGAACAGCTCTGGGAAACAACACTTGATCCGGAGCGCCGTGTAATGAAGCGTGTCAGTATAGATGACGGGAAGATGGCAAGTGAAGTCACGGAAATGCTTATGGGAAATGAGGTCGGCCCCCGCCGGGAATTCATCCATGACAACGCAAAAGAGGCGGAACTGGATATTTAATAATTAGTGAGGTCAAAAATGGCAGAAGCTGAGAAAATTATCGAGACCGAGTATTCGGACGAGATGCAGAAATCATATATAGATTATGCAATGAGCGTAATAGTGAGCCGTGCGCTCCCTGACATAAGAGACGGACTGAAGCCGGTACAGCGTCGTACCCTTTATGACATGTATGAGCTTGGCATAAGGTCTGATAAGCCTTACAGAAAGTCAGCCCGTATAGTCGGAGACACAATGGGTAAATACCATCCTCATGGTGACTCGTCCATATATGACGCTCTGGTCGTAATGTCTCAGGACTTTAAGAAAGAGCTTCCGCTCGTGGACGGCCACGGAAATTTCGGCTCTATTGAAGGAGACGGAGCCGCTGCCATGCGTTATACAGAGGCCAGACTCTCGAAGATTACCGAAGATGCTTATCTTGCTGATCTTGACAAAGATGTAGTTGATTTCATACCGAATTTTGATGAGACAGAGAAAGAGCCTTCAGTTCTTCCGGTAAAAATACCAAATCTCCTTGTAAACGGAGCAGAGGGCATTGCTGTAGGTATGGCGACATCCATTCCAACCCATAATCTTGGAGAGGTCATTGATGCTGAGATTGCATATATGAAAGACCCCGATATTAATACAAGCGATATCCTTAAAATAATTCCCGGACCAGATTTTCCCACAGGCGGTATAGTCGCAAATAAGAAGGAACTTCTGAATATCTATTCCACAGGTGAAGGCAAGATCAGAATAAGAGGCCGGGTTCATGTCGAAAATGGCAAGAATGGAAAGAAGAATCTGGTAGTCACAGAGATTCCATATACAATGATAGGAGCCAATATAGGAAAGTTCCTTGAAGATGTCTATTCTCTGGTTGAGAACAGGGTCACTAATGACATCACAGATATATCAAATCAGTCTTCCAAGGAAGGCATCAGGATAGTAATTGAGCTTAAGAAGGGCGCAGATCCGGAAGCAGTAAAGAACCTTCTCTACAAGAAGACAAAGCTTGAAGACACATTTGGCGTAAATATGCTTTCTGTAGTTGACGGAAAGCCCGAGACACTGGGTATAATCCCAATATTAAGGCACAGTGTCGATTTCCAATACAGTATATGCACAAGGAAATATGAGAATCTTCTGGCAAAAGAGCGTGATAAGAAAGAGATCCAGGAAGGTCTCATTAAGGCCTGTGATGTCATTGATCTTATAATCGAGATATTAAGAGGAAGCAAGGATAGAAAGATGGCGAAGGACTGCCTGGTAAATGGTAATACCGAAGGCATCAGATTTAAGTCCGACCAGTCAAGAAGTGACGCTGCACTTCTTCTTTTTACCGAAAATCAGGCTGATGCAATATTGGAGATGAGGCTTTATAAGCTTATAGGCCTCGAAATTGAAAGTCTCCGAAAAGACTATATGAAGACACTTAAGAACATTCAGGATTATTCCGAGATCCTTTCAAACCGGGGAAAAATGGCAAAGGTCATAATCGCTGATCTTCTTAAGATAAAGGAAGAATTTAACAGACCGAGAAAGACTACCATAACAGATATTGACGAAGTTATAATCGAGGAAAAACCTGTAAAAGAAGAAGATGTGGCTGTTCTTATCAACCGTTTCTTCTACATAAAGGTTATAGATATGGCTGCTTATGAAAGAAATAAGGAAGCTGCTTTACAGGAATTCCCTCATATAATACTTTGTAAGAATACAGACAAAATAGCGCTGTTTACTGATAAGGGAAATATGCACCTTTTAAGGATACTGGATATGCCTCAGATGAAATTTAAAGATAAGGGAACGCCTGTTGACAATATCAGTAATTTTGACAGCAGCATTGAAAATATTATCTATATTGATACACTTAGCTCAGTATTAAAGAAAAAATTCTTTTTTGGAACAGATGACAATCTTATAAAGCAGGTTGATGGTTCGCTTTTTGATGTATCAAAGAAGACTACGGCATCTACCAAGCTTAATGACGGATCAAGGATCATTCTTATGAATGAGATAGAAGATTCGGATACAATTGTAATTCAGTCTGACAAGGATTATTTCCTTAGAATAAAGGCAAGCGATATTCCTGAGAAGAAGAAGGCTGCTCTCGGAGTAAGAGCTATGCATACCGGAAATGGCGAGAGCATAAGAAACTATTACATAGTTCATGAAAATGAGGCAATGTCCATAAAGACAGGACGGTCGGAACTTCATCTTGACAAATTGAAAGTTTCTGATCGTGACAAGAGAGGCAGCAGGCATTAATGAAGAAGATAAGATTCAATAGAATATTTCAAATCTTGATACCGCTTTTTACTTATCTATTCATTTATCAAATAAGTGCGGCCATATTCAATGCCCTTGTGCCGGCAGGCTGGGGAAGCCTTATATGCCTGACATTTGCGGCTCTTTTTACCTTGCCATTTTCATTATATCAATATAAGAAGGCGCTTGTAGTACGTCCGTCAAAAGAATTTGATCTAAAAGATATAAAAATTGATACAGGCCTCATAGCTCTTACTGTCTTATCAGGAATCCTTATTAATATAATAATATCTCATACGGCTCTTATACATATATCAGGAGGCTTTTCACAGGCGGACAGCCAGCTTGCCGATGGGACAGTCCCTCTTATGATACTGACTGAGGCTCTCCTGGTACCTGTACTTGAAGAAATAGTCTTTCGGGGAATCATAGCTTCTCTATTGTACCAATGGTATGGCTATGCCCTCTCGATGATAATATCAAGTCTTTTTTTCGGTATGTTTCATTTCAATATAGTTCAGTTCCTTTATTCTTTCATAATGGGACTTTTCCTTTCATTTTCTATAGATAAGACCCGTAAGATCTGGATCCCGATTGTTTCACACTGTCTTTTAAATCTTTCGGTCATAATTTTTACCATTGTTCTCTGATCCTGAAAGGAGAAAAAAATGAGTAATATCATAGATTATGTAAAATGGCGGGGCGATCTTGGCTTTACCATTGATTCTTTCAATACCATTGATAATTTCATTTTTTCGGAATTAAGTTATCTTCCCATGGAGAATCTTGTCCCGGAAATTGATGAAGGAGAGGGTATAAGCCTTAAAACTCTTTCAGAAAATTTCTTTAGGACACATGACTATGATGAGATCGATAAGAAAGCTCTTCATGTCGATCGAGCTCCGCTTCTCTTATATGAATGCGCAAATTCATTACGTTTCAGAGATGTTAAAGTCCAGGACTTCATTAATCATGTAGATTCCGTGACTAAGACCCAGTTCTCGGCAGTAACCTTCATACTTCCTGATCAAACTGCATTTCTATCTTTCAGAGGAACCGATCATACTATAGTGGGCTGGGAGGAAGACTTTGATATGAGCTTTTTGAATGAGACTCCCGGACAGAAAGAGGCTGTATACTATGTAAGACACCAATGCAGAAAATTCGATGCGGTGCGGATAGGAGGACATTCCAAGGGCGGAAATTTTGCTGTTTACGGAGCTGCATTTGCTGGAAATGAATGTTTTGACAAGATTCTCGAGGTCTTCTCAAATGACGGACCAGGTTTCAGGGATGAAACAATGGAGAAGGAAGAATATAAGAGGATACTTACTAAAGTAACATCAATTGTTCCGCAGGATTCAATGGTAGGCATGATACTTTCAAATGCTTATTCCCATAAGATCGTAACAAGTGATGAGAGCGGTATAGAACAGCATGATCTTTTAAGCTGGCAGGTAGAAGGCAAGCATCTGGTTGAAGCTCATGAATTCGGCCTTTGGTCAAAGATTTTCAATGATACACTTAAGGTCTGGCTCAAGGATATTAAAGATTGTGATCGTGAGACTTATGTCGGCATTCTTTTCAATTCTATAACGGAGGCCAGAGGCTCGGCTTATGCCGACATACCGGATGTGCCAAAGATAGTAAGAATTATCAATAAGCGTCTTGGAGGAATGCCGAAGGACCAGCAGAAGCTTTTTATCGACATAACAGGAAAGCTTCTTTTAAGCGGCGGCAAGGCACTCGCAGAAAATCTGATTTCGAAAGGATGATTTTTTGAATTATATCCGTAAAAATTAATTTTTTTAATTTCTATCAGGAAAAAATCATAAAAATTATTATGATATAAAAATGCGAGCATTAGCGAGATAGAGAGAGGAAATTAGAGAAAACTATGGAATTCTCCTATACTTATCTTCTTGCAAAGAAATACCTTTAATAATATTATAACTATTGTTGATTAGCACTCCGACCTAATGAGTGCTGATAATTAAAAAACTAAAGGAGGCATTTTCTATGAAATTAGTACCATTAAGTGACAGAGTAGTTCTTAAGCAGGTTGAAGCTGAAGAAACAACAAAGTCTGGTATCATCCTTGCATCCAGTGCACAGGAGAAGCCCCAGGAAGCAACTGTTATTGCAGTAGGCCCCGGCGGAGTAGTAGACGGTAAAGAAGTCAAGATGCAGGTAAAGGTAGGCCAGAAGGTTATTTATTCTAAGTATGCCGGAACAGAAGTTAAGCTTGATGGCGAAACATATATGATCGCTCGTCAGAACGATATTCTTGCAGTAGTTGAAGACTGATTGAAAGGACGGTATTAAAATGGCTAAGGACATTAAATACGGCGAGGACGCTTTAAAGTCACTTCAGAGTGGTGTTGATAAGCTGGCCAATACAGTACGTGTAACACTTGGACCCAAGGGAAGAAATGTTGTACTTGGAAAGAGCTATGGTTCACCGCTTATCACAAATGATGGTGTTTCTATTGCAAAAGAGATTGATCTTGAAGATCCTTTCGAGAATATGGGAGCACAGCTTGTCAAGGAAGTTGCTACTAAGACAAATGATGTAGCTGGTGATGGTACTACAACAGCCACAGTTCTTGCTCAGGCAATGGTAAATGAAGGTGTAAAGAATCTTGCTGCAGGCGCCAACCCCGTAGGTCTTAGACGTGGTATGAAGAAGGCAAGCGAAACAGCTGTTGAAGCTCTTAAAAAGATGAGTGACAAGGTTTCAGGCAAGGAACAGATCGCCAAGGTTGCAGCTATTTCTGCCGGAAACAACGAAGAAGTAGGAAAGCTTGTTGCAGATGCCATGGAGAAGGTTTCAAATGACGGAGTTATCTCCATTCAGGAATCAAAGACCATGCAGACAGAGCTTGATGTAGTTGAAGGAATGCAGTTTGACAGAGGATATATCTCAAGCTACATGGTTACAGATACAGATAAGATGGAAGCTGATCTTGATGATCCTTATATCCTTATCACAGATAAGAAGATCTCAAATATTCAGGATATACTTCCTCTTCTTGAGCAGATCGTTCAGCAGGGCGCAAAGCTCCTTATTATTGCTGATGATGTTGAAGGCGAAGCTCTTACAACACTTATTCTTAATAAACTCAGAGGCACATTTAATGTTGTTGCAGTAAAGGCACCGGGCTATGGCGACAGAAGGAAGGAAATGCTTCAGGATATCGCCATTCTTACAGGTGGTACAGTAATAACAAGTGATGTAGGACTTGAGCTTAAAGATGCTACAATGGATCAGCTTGGACGCTGCAAGTCAGTCAAGGTCAAGAAAGATACTACTATGATCGTTGACGGCGAAGGCGACAAGAAGGCAATTTCCGACAGAATCGATCATATCAAATCAGAGATCGAGGCATCAACATCCGACTTCGATAAGGAGAAGGCAAAGGAAAGACTTGCTAAGCTTGCAGGCGGTGTTGCTGTTATCCGCGTAGGTGCTGCAACAGAGACAGAGATGAAGGAAGCTAAGCTTCGTCTTGAAGATGCTCTTAATGCTACACGTGCAGCCGTTGAGGAAGGTATAATCCAGGGAGGCGGCTCAGCTTATATCCATGCTGAGAAAGATGTCGAGAAACTTATATCTACACTTGAAGGCGATGAGAAGACAGGTGCTTCTATCGTATTAAAGGCTCTTGATGCTCCTCTTTATTATATCGCTGAGAACGCAGGTCTTGACGGAGCTGTTGTAATCAACAAGGTAAAGGAATCGAAGGAAGGATACGGCTTCGATGCATTCAAGAATGAATATGTCGATATGATAAAGTCTGGAATTCTTGATCCTGTAAAGGTTACAAGATCAGCTCTTCAGAATGCTGAGTCAGTTGCATCAACACTTCTTACAACAGAAGCTGCTGTAGCTGATATCAAGGAAGACAATCCGGCAGTTCCGGCAGGTGCAAATCCCGGAATGATGTAATTCGTAACCACTCCGCTTATTCAGTGTGAATGAAGCTGCCACAGTGCAATGCCTGTAATGTTAAAGTTACAGACAGGCTGTGGCAGCTATTTTTTTTAAATTTTAACTTTAGAAATTTTATTAGTTGGCTTGTGGCATCTGGTAAGAAGGAGATTTTATTCTGTGTAACGTTTATCGTTACAAATCTTATCGCACAGATTTTCTATAGATATTCTTTTTCAAGATTTATGAAGAAAGGAGTGCTTCAGTACAGACAGTCTGTGTTTGATCTACTACTTAAGAAAGATGCAGGCGCCTTCCGCAAAGAAAATAGCGGCAGATATATTTCAATACTGACCAATGATGTTACATCTATTGAGAATGATTATTATTCTCAGATATTTGCAGCGATAATGAGTGTGGGGCAGTTTGCAGCGTCGATATTCATCATGCTCTATACAAGTCCCCTGCTTACATTGTTTGTCGCTGTATTTGCTGGAATTCCTGTAACACTTGGAATTCTGACTGGAAATAAATTAGGAGCTGTTCAGAAAAAGATCTCTGATGAAAATGAGAATTTCGTCGGATCTGTAAAAGATATGCTGTCTGGATTTATGACCATTAAAACATTCAAGATCGAAGATCGAGCTTCAAAGCAGTTTGAAGAGAAAAATGAAGAGCTTGAACAATCAAAGTATGGCTTCAGACTTCTTAGAAGGCTTATTAACATGTTTACTGCTTGTGCTCAGTCTATCTCGTTTTTTGGAATTTTCTTAGTCGGAGCATATATGGTTATAACCAATCGTGGAATAACTGTAGGAACTATCACAATGTTTCTTCAGCTTATGAATTATATGCTTTCACCATTATCGACGGTCGTACCACTGTTTGGAGCTTATAAATCAAAAGAAGCCTTGATCGAAAAGGCAGCCGGATATATAGGTAAAGACGAAGACGACGAAAAAGCTGCAGATAAGAAGAACTTACTGGAAGATTATAAAGGAGGCATAGAAATAGAAAATCTGAATTTTGGATATAATGCGGATAAGCCTGTGCTTAAAAATATAAACTTTAGATTTGAACCAGGTAAAAGCTATTGTATAGCAGGACCTAGTGGCAGCGGTAAATCAACGCTTATTAGTCTCCTTATGGGTAATTTTGATGATTATAAGGGATCAATCAGATATGGTGAATCAGAACTCAGAGATATTAGTATGAACTCTCTGTATGAGCATGTCAGTCAGGTTCAGCAGGATGTATTTCTTTTTGACGATACTTTGAAAAATAATATCACACTTTACAGGAAAATAAGCAATCAGAAATTTCTCAAAGCTGTATCAGGTGCAGGACTGGAGAAAATGGTCTCTACTCATGGAGAGGACTACCCATGTGGAGAAGATGGTAAAAATCTATCCGGCGGAGAAAGACAGAGGGTTTCAATTGCCAGAAGCCTTCTGTCTGAGTCAAAGGTAATGCTGTTTGATGAGGTTACGTCGGCACTTGATCCGGTATCATCCGAGCATGTCCTGAACACACTCTTAAATCTTAATAATGTTACAAGGATCATGGTAACACATCAGCTTCAGCCGAATGTTCTAGAACGTTTTGATGAGATCCTTGTAATAAAAAACGGAAGCGTAATCGAATCTGGAACATTTACTGATCTTATGGAGAAAAAAGGATTTCTGTATTCTCTTGTTACCATTGAATCATGAATGATAGGAATTCTTCATAGTCCTTATTTTCTGGCCCCTGAAATCTGCCACTGATTCAACAGCTTTATTCGTAGTCATGACTCTGAAGCCCTGATCGGCATAGCCGAGGAGGTCGTAGCCGCCCTTATTGTAGACTTTCTTCATCTTTGTCATGAACTCTTCATTATCGACCTTAGAACGTACATCGTCTGCTTGTATAAGCATATTATCTTTTGCTTGTAGAAAAATATTTATTCAATCGTACAATCATTTTATGATATAATAGAACAAACGTTTGTTTGTGGTTTTAAGATTTATTCTTACTACAACAAGAATAAATTTTGATTTGGGAAAAAGATTTAGCTTATAATAATTCGAAAGAATAATTTAAGGGTGTCAATATATGGATTTAATTGGTTATGTAAAAAAACAAACAGAAGAATTCCTGGAAAATATGCCAAAAAGTATAAGAAAGAAAAAAGGACAGTTTTTTACATCTGTTGAGACAGCCAATTTTATGGCAAACATGTTTGATATTTCAAATTGTGAGGATGAGGTCTCTGTTTTAGATCCAGGCGCAGGTACGGGAATTTTAACGATAGCATTCGTAGATAGATTATTTACAGAGAAACCTAATACAAGTGTAAATATAACTTGTTATGAAACAGACGCAGATGTATTGCCGGTTTTACAAAAGAATCTTACATATTTAAAAAATGCATTTAATGATCGTGTAAAATATAGAATTATAGCGGAAGATTATATTCTGTCACAGAGTAATGATTTTCAGGAAAACCTTTTGGCGGCAAATAATCCTGAAAAATATGATTATGTTATTGGAAATCCACCATATTTAAGGATAACGAGAGATAACCCTGCGGCTATTGCCATGTCCAAAGTTGTGCATGGTGCGCCTAACCTTTATTTCCTATTTGCATCAATGTCCCTGTTCAATTTAAAAGATAATGCTGAAATGGTTTATATTATTCCACGTAGTTGGACATCTGGTGCATATTTTAAAGCGTTTAGAAAGTATTTCTTGAATATGGGTAAAATTGAGGGTATCCACTTGTTTGTGAGTCGAGATAAGGTTTTCAGTGCTGAGCAGGTTCTACAAGAAACTATGATTATCAAGATGAAAAAAACTGCTGAAAAACCTGAAAGTGTATTAATTACATCTACGAATAGTAGTTCTGATTTTGAAGATGTTTCTGAACTACGAGTGCCTTATGACGCAGTTGTTTCAGGAGAAGAATTATATGTATATCTTCCGACAAACGAGACAGATATTAATGTTATTAAAAAAATAAATATGTATCATGCAACAATGCCGGACGAAGGATTAAAAATGAAGACAGGTATAGTTGTTGATTTTAGACAGTGGAAGGAGTTGAGAAAAGAACCGGGCGAAAACACGTTACCTCTGTTTTACAGCCAACATATTCGAGATGGTAGGGTGAATCATCAACCGTCAGGTAAAGAGTATGATTGGATAATTGATGAAAAGCCGGGGCTGATACAAAAAAACAAGAATTATGTGTTTATAAAAAGATTTACAGCAAAAGAAGAACATCGTAGATTGCAATGTGGTGTGTATTCGCCATCAGATTTTAAAGAATATGAATATATAGGAACTCAAAATAAGATTAATTTTGTAGACAAAACAGATGGTGGAGAAATGGATATACAAACGACATATGGAATATATGCTTTGTTAAATTCTACGCTTTTTGATATGTACTATAGAATCTTAAATGGAAGTACGCAGGTTAACAGTACAGAAATTAATAATATTCCTGTACCGCCGGTGGATTTGATTAAGCAAATTGGGAAAAAAGTTTTACTTTCCAAAGATTTGTCTACAGATAATTGCGATCGTATTATTTCAGAGGTGGCATATGTCTAAAGTAGATGAAGCAAAAAAGTTTTTAGAAGATATAGGTATGCCAAAGGCACAGCAGTCTGATATTTGTGTATTAAGTTTATTGGCAATGGCGGGAATTAAGCCTAATGACGAGTGGAAAGATGCTTCGAATGAATGGATTCGTATTCATGATATTATAGCTTTTGTGAATAAGTATTATAAAACTACTTATGCGGAAAATAGCCGAGAAACATTCCGCAAACAAGCCATACATAGATTTAGAACAGCGGCGTTGGTTGAAGATAATGGAATGGCTACAAATAGCCCTAATTATCGGTATAGAATTACAGAAGAAACGCTTAAAGTTTTACAGGCAATCAATTCGTCTAATGATAAGAAATTAGTAAATACTTTTTTGAAGTATCATGAAAAACTGGTTGATATATATGCTTCAAAAAAGAAGCTCACTATGATGCCGGTGAAAATCAATGGAGCTGATTTTCAGTTTTCCACAGGGAAGCATAATGAACTTCAGAAGGCGATTATTGAGGAATTTGCGCCTAGATTTGCACCAAATGCAGAGTGCCTTTATGTGGGGGATACGATTGCTAAAGATTTGGTGAAGAATGATAATAAGCTGAAGGAATTAGGATTCGAAATCACTTTACATGATAAGATGCCGGATGTCGTTTTGTATAGAGAAGATAAGAATTGGATTTATTTTGTAGAGTCTGTTACTTCTGTCGGCCCGATGGATCCAAAGAGGATACTTGAAATTTCAGAAATGACAACAAATGTTTCCGCTGGAAAGATATTTGTTACTGCATTCTTGGATTTTGCCACATACAAAAAATTTGCAGATACACTGGCATGGGAAACAGAAGTGTGGATTGCAGATATGCCAGATCATATGATTCATCTTAATGGCGATAGATTTATGGGACCGAGATAAGGAATATTATTAAATTAAAACCTTGTCAGGTGATTTATGCCACCTGATGTATATATTGAAACAAGTATAATAAATTTAAAAATCAATAAATACAAAAAGAAATGATGTGCATAGAAAAATGACCATACCTCATACGAAGTATGGTCATTCTCTAAACACTCTAATTTTTAATGCATTAATTTCAAGCATTAAAAAGCATGTTCTGATATCTTAGGTTTACATAAATTCCGAGCAGAACTCCTATAGCTGTAAGAATTATATTCATTACCATGACACCTGAAAGAGACATCTTTGATGCGGCTGTAAGGAGAGTGTAATTGCAAAGTGATGAAGCTATCATTACAAGAGCTGTAACAGTGCCCTTGATTCTTGGAAAGATCATGTTGCAAACGGATGTTACAATTTGGAGAAGACCGCCTGCGCCGGCCCAGCCTATAATAAATGCTGCTGCCTTCATCATTGTTATTGATGGAGAAAGCAGAACAAGGATCAGTGTTACCAGGCAGATAAGAGGGTAGATTACTATGAATCTTACGTCCTTAATTTTTCTGGTAAGAATAGATGTGACAATTAGTGCCAGGATAGTTCCTGTTGAATAGAATGTCTGCATTATGGAAGGATCAGCCCAGTTGGCATTTGATTTTGCGAAGTTCTGTGCGCAGTTAAGCCAGAGCTGAAAAGTACCGGTGCATGTGAAGCCTATAAGGATCATAGCTATACTCTCTAATGAAAAATGTGTATGCTTAAGGCTTGATATTAGTCCTTCCTTCTTTTCAGTCTCAATATCCATATCTGGAAGAGGGCAGAAGAAGATAAGCACCAGAAGCACTATGCAGGCGATTCCGAATATGATAAAAAGTCTGTTGTATGAAACAAGTCCTCCTTGTGCAGTTTTGTAAGATGCTGCAAGGAAGAAAGGAAGGAGTATTTGGGAAATCGCCATGAATAACTTGATTCCCATAGTTGCGACGCCGGGTGCATTGTCAAAGATTTCTGCGACAGCAGGATAAATGCCGGTATCAAGGAAGGAGTTCGCAATGCCTCCGATGATTGCGCATACATAAGCTATCCAGTAACCGCCATGAGTTCCAGCGTTGAATGCAAGTGCAAGTCCGATAAGATAGACTGCGTAAGAAGCGCTTCCGATAGCGACAGAGATCTTCCTGCCAAGCTTATCTGAAAGAGGGCCTGCGAAAGGAAGAGCTATTAATCTTCCGAGTCCGAGTGCTGCGGATATAGCTGTAATAGCCATGGCCTGAACTCCCCAGCTTGCTGCAAGAGATTCTTTTATTACTGACTGACCTAGGACTGAGCAGCCGACTCCGTGAATAAAGTAATTAAGATAAAGGATAAGAGCTGCAGGCAGATATTTTTTTTTCTTCATAATTTGTTCTCCCAACTACTATTGATTTTTTTCTATATCATTTTAGAGTAATTAAATAAAATAATCTATAAAAGAGTTTACAGAAATTTCAGAAATTCTTTTGCCGCAGCAGGTGGCAAAGGGAAGAAAATTACTGCAATTTTTTAAAAGATGTGATATACTTTCGATGTTTTGACAAAGTATGGAGTAATTATGTCTGATACAAACGGAAATATTTTTCTTATAGGTTTCATGGGAACCGGTAAGACCAGCGTCTCAAAGTGTCTGGCCAAAAAAAGCGGCATGGACGTTATAGAGATGGATGATGTGATATCAGAGCGGGAAGGCATGTCGGTTTCAGAAATCTTTCGGATTTACGGTGAAGAGCGTTTCAGAGACGACGAAACGATTCTGATCAAGGAAATGGCTGAAAGAAAAAATATGATCATATCATGCGGAGGCGGAGCACCATTAAGAGAAGAGAATGTTTCCAGCATGAAGAAAAGCGGCCTTGTCGTTCTTCTTACTGCAAGCCCGGAGACTGTACTTAAGAGAGTCGCAAAGAGTCATGAACGCCCGATTCTGGAAGGCCATAAGAATGTGGAATTCATAAGGAGCCTCATGGAGAAAAGGAAGGAAAAGTATCTCCTTGCTGCAGATCTTATTATTGATACAAATGGTAAGACAATAGATCTTGTCGCCTCGGAAATAGCAAAAAAGCTGTAAAATGGCAGGCTTTTTTTTATTCTAATTGGGAGAAAACCTTTCTCCTTTTATTAATAGGGCTTTTATGTTAAAATAACGGAAGTTGTCAGGAAAAAAGCAGGAGAGGATAGAGAATGAGCAAAGTAGCAATTCTTACTGATTCAAACAGTGATCTGTCTCAGAAAGAAGCAAAGGAACTCGGCGTTTTCGTAATGCCGATGCCATTCTTCATTGATGGAAATATTTTCTTTGAGGATATCAGTCTTAGTCAGGAAGAATTCTATAAGAAGCTGGATGAGCCTGATGCAAAGATTTCGACTTCTATGCCTGCCATAGGAGATCTTCAGGATAAGTGGTCTGAACTTCTAAAATCATATGACCAGGTAGTATATATACCCATGTCAAGCGGTCTTTCAAGTTCATGCAGCGCTGCAAAGACAGCGGCCATGGATGATGATTTCGAGGGCAGGGTCTTTGTGGCTGATAATCACAGGATAAGTGTTACACTTAAGCTGTCAGTCTTTGAAGCAAAGCGTCTCGCCGACCAGGGTAAGGATGGGGAGTATATCAGGAATTTTCTTGAAGAAACAGCATATGATTCAAAGATCTATATAACGGTAGGTACTTTGAAGTATCTTAAGAAAGGCGGAAGACTCACACCTGCTGTCGCAAATATAGGAAGCCTTCTTAGGATCAAGCCTGTACTTAAGATAGATGGAGAGAAACTTGATCTCTTAACCCTTGCAAGAACCATGCCTCAGGCCAAGGCCAAGATGGTAAGGGCGCTTAGAGACAATATGTCCGATCTCTTTCATGATCCCGAAGGAAAGGACTGCATTATCTGTGTAGCCCATACTCAGGAGAAAGAGATGGCGGAGGAATTCAGGGAAGAACTTGAGAAAGAGTTTCCGGGTCATGAAATCTTCATTGATCCCCTTTCATTATCGGTATCCTGCCACATAGGACCGGGCTCACTTGCATGTACAGTTACCCGGAAACATGAAGGCATTGATATAGAAGATCTTATTTCAAAAGAATCGAGGAGAAAATAATGGTTACAGCAGTTGTAGGTGCCAATTGGGGCGATGAGGGCAAGGGAAAGGTTACAGATACTCTTGCAGGAAAGGCCGACATAGTTATTCGTTTTCAGGGAGGAGCCAACGCCGGACATACTATAGTCAATGATTACGGCAAGTTCTCACTTCATACACTTCCTTCAGGTGTTTTTCACCAGAACATAATGAATATTATAGGAAATGGAGTTGCTCTCGATATACCAAAGTTCGTAAAAGAGATTAAATCCATTACGGATAAAAACGTACCAGCTCCCCATCTTATGGTTTCCGACAGATGTCAGGTTGTTATGCCTTATCATGTGCTATTTGATCAATATGAAGAGGAGAGACTTGGCGGTAAGTCCTTCGGATCTACAAAGTCTGGAATCGCTCCCTTCTTCTCAGATAAATTCGCGAAGACAGGTTTTCAGGTAAATGAACTCTTTGATGATGAATATTTAAGAGACAAGCTTGAGCAGGTTCTTGCCCAGAAGAATGTAATTCTTAAATATCTCTATCACAAGGACGAGATATCTGTTGATGAAATGATGGACACGCTTCATGAGTACCGCGACATGATAAAGCCTTATGTAGGCGATGTTTCAACCTATCTTTACAAGGCTTTAAAGGATGGAAAGAATATACTTCTCGAAGGTCAGCTCGGAACTCTTAAGGATCCGGATCATGGAATCTATCCTATGGTAACTTCATCCTCAACACTTGCAGGTTACGGAGCAGTAGGAGCAGGAATTCCTCCTTATGAGATAAAAAAGATAGTTACAGTAAACAAGGCATATTCATCAGCAGTAGGAGCCGGTGAATTCGTAAGCGAGATCTTTGGCGATGAAGCTGATGAATTAAGACACCGCGGAGGAGATGGCGGTGAGTATGGAGCAACCACCGGAAGACCCAGAAGAGTAGGCTGGTATGACTGTGTTGCATCAAAGTACGGCTGCAGACTTCAGGGAGCAACAGATGTTGCGCTTACAGTTCTCGATGTACTCGGCTATCTCGATGAGATCCCTGTCTGCACCGGATACGAGATCGACGGAAAGGTTATTGATGAATTCCCCGTAACTCTTAAACTTACTGAGGCAAAGCCGGTATATGAGAAGCTTCCCGGATGGAAGTGTGACATAAGAGGCATAAAGAAGTACGAAGATCTCCCCGAGAAGTGCAGAAACTACATTGAATTCATAGAGAAGCATATAGGCTTCCCCATCACAATGATAAGTAACGGCCCCGGCAGAGATGACATAATCTATCGTGAGTCTTCTGTCAGATGATTAGCGTGCATTGAAAAGGGAAAAGACTTGAATATGTGACAGGTGCTTGCCATTCACTGATCGTGTCAATTCAGCGTTTATGTCTGCCTGAATTCCATTCTATGTCAACCATTCACGAGGGTGTCTGGGATTGAACGATGAGTGAATAGTTAGACACGCAGGTGAATGGTTGAGTATAGGTCGGGATTTTAGTGTATTTGAAAGAAAAGTTATTTAATGAGGGAGAGTAGTGTCAGGTGCAGGATGTATTTATTATTGGATCGAAAGGATTAGGAAATTACGGCGGATATGAAACGTTCGTAATGAAATTGATCGATTACCACTCGTCTAATCAGAATATTCGCTATCACATCGCATGCAAGGCAAATGGCTCCGGGTATATGGATGAGAAGAAACTGCCAGGTGCCAAGACCTTAAGCCCTCATCACTTCAAGTACGGTAACGCAATCTGCTACAAGGTTCCGGTGAAGGAACAGTTCAAGTCCGCTCAGGCCATTTTCTATGATATTGATTCCCTAAAGTGGGCGATTAATCATATCAAGAAGCATCATATCGAGCATCCGATTGTTTATGTTCTGGCATGCAGAATCGGACCATTCTTTGGAAAGTATGTAAAAGAGATCCACAAGCTAGGCGGTAAGGTTTTTGTAAACCCCGACGGGCATGAGTGGATGAGAGCCAAGTGGTCTGCACCAGTCAGGAAATACTGGAAAGAATCGGAAAGAGGCATGGTAAAATACTCCGACCTCTTAGTCTGTGACTCCATCAACATCGAAAAATACATCAAAGAAGAATACGGACAATACAATCCGAAAACAACATTCATCGCTTATGGCGCGGATGTGGTGCAGAGCAAGTTAAGCAATACAGATTCGGTATATGTGGACTGGCTTAAGGAGCATGGTTTAAAGCCGTTCAACTATTACTACTGCTGTGGTCGGTTTGTTCCGGAGAATAACTTTGAGACGATGATCCGCGAGTTCATGAAGAGCAAGACAAAGCGTGATTTTGCAATCATCACAACAAAGAACGACGAGTTCCTGAACGAGCTGGATGAGAAGCTGGGATTCAAAAAGGACCCCAGAATTAAGTTCGTTGGTACAGTCTACAACCAGGAGCTGCTGAAGAAGATCAGAGAGCAGGCGTATGCATACTTCCATGGTCATAGTGTCGGAGGAACGAATCCTTCACTGCTTGAGGCACTGGGATCCACAAGGCTGAATCTCTTATTTGATGTGGGATTTAACAAGGAAGTCGGACAAGACGCTGCCCTCTACTGGAGTAAGAAAGATGGAGATCTTGCGGGGCTGATTGACCGGGTGGACGGGCTTGATGAAGCAGTACTGGAAGATTATGGCCAGAAAGCAAAGCAGAGAATCAGAGATGCATACAGCTGGCAATTTATTGCTGATCGGTATGAAGAGATATTTTGCAGGGATGAGAAATTGAACTGTAGTTGAGGTTGTTTGATAGGAGGGCAGATAATGGCGGTACAGAAAAGATATGACAATCTAGATGGCTTAAGAGTCATTTCTTGTATAGGCATTATTGGAATGCATATTCAGGCAAATTCCTCCTTTCGAATTCACGGTTATATATATGATACCGTAATTCCTTCAATGACCCTGCTTGTGTACCTGTTTATCATGATCAGTGGTTTTGGAATGTTCTGTGGCTATTACAATCGATTTAAGAGTGGTGAAATAAATATCAATCGTTTCTATACCAGAAGATATAAGAAAATTCTTCCATTCTTTGCATTGCTAATTACTATTGATGTAATAATGGAACATTCATTATCTCATCTAATTGAGGGGCTGACAGAGTTAACTTTAGTATTTGGCTTACTCCCCAATAATCAGCCATCAGTTATTGGCGTTTGCTGGACGATTGGCGTCATCTTCTTATTTTATATGCTCTTTCCATTCTTTGTTTATCTTTGCTGGAATAAAAAAAGAGCATGGATTTCGTTTGTAACATCACTTATGCTGAACATATTTTGCAGCAAGTATTATTTCACATCTAAGTTTGTGATTGATTCGTTTGCTCCAAGACACAGCTTCCTTTATTGTGCTCCATACTTTTTGGCTGGAGCTTTGCTTTATCTTTACCGAGAAAATATCGAAGAATTAGGTCGAAAGATAAAGCCATTATTTCCACTTATGCTACTGCTCTGTGTTGTGTTTTTTTATGCAGTAGTTATACCACACAGCGATTACAATGACATGCTTTCGCTTCCAATGATCTTTTGTGTTCCAGCAATGCTTATGGCAATAGGAACACCTAACCGCATTCTGAATAACAGAGCGATGGCTTACTTTAGCGGAATAAGCATGGAGATGTATCTGGCTCAGATGGTAGTATTTAGAGCCGTTCAGAAACTAAGACTCGAACATATATTTGGGAAGGGAGGGGTGACCTTCATTATCACATGGATTATCACAGTTCTTGGATTAGTTGTTTTTATTGAAGTATTTAATAAGCTGCAGAGATACATAATAAAGTTGTCACTGAATAAATAAAAAATGAACTTAAAGAGAATTGTATATGAAGCTGAAAGATATATTTGAAAAACATGGTGGTACAAAGCTTATTCAACAGTATAGAAAAGGTGGCGCTCTAGGTACTGCTATCTGTGAATTTTTGCTTCTTGGAAAGAGCAGAACAGGGCTTGAGATACTTAGAGAAGCTGCGCAATTAAAGGTAAAACAGAAATTAGAAAGAAAATATAGGAACGTATTATCGGATTTTGATCAGCATTATAATGATTCGGAAACACATTTTTCTTCAAAAAAGGTGTGGATTTGCTGGTTTCAAGGACTCGAAATGGCTCCAAAGATTGTGAAGAAATGTGTTTCTTCAATTAAGAAGAACCTACCATCAAAAGAAATTATCATTATCACTGATGAAAATATCGATCAGTATGTGTCTTTCCCAGACTATATAATGGAAAAGTTCAATTCTGGACTGATTACTAAGACACATATGACAGATTTACTTCGACTTGAACTATTAACAAAGTATGGAGGGACGTGGATAGACGCTACTGTTTATTGCACTCAAACCGAAGACACGATCCCTTCTTATTTCTTTAATTCAGATTTATTTTTTTTCCAGTGTTTAAAGCCAGGACGGGATGCTCACTCGAATTATATGTCAAGCTGGTATATCAATGCAAAGTCGCACAACAAGATGCTAGAAGCAACGAAATGCCTTTGCTATGAATATTGGAAAACTAATGATCAATTGATTGATTATTTTCTCCTTCATGACTTTATGTCTATTGTTCTTGACTATTATCCTGATGACTGGAACAAAATTATACCTAGAGATAATGCAACACCACATGAATTACTACTGAGAATTTTTAATTCCTATGATGATGATGTGTGGAATGCAATAATACAGCAGACTCCATTTCATAAGCTTAGCTATAAGTTTACGGAAGGTCAGATGGAACTTGAAAATACATTTTATAAAAGAATCGTTGAGTAATTTATGAAAATATCAATACTTATTTCTTCTTATAATGGTGAACAGTATATTAGAGAGCAACTGGATTCGCTTAGAAAACAGACCAGAAAACCGGATGAGGTTATTATTGCAGATGATTGTTCCACAGATCATACAGTAGAGTTAGCTTATGAGTATATTAACGCACATGATCTTTCCAATCAATGGAAAGTAATAATCAATCGGACAAATAAGGGATGGCAGAGGAATTTTTTTGAAGGAATTTGTTTGACCACAGGTGATCTGGTCTTCTTTTGCGATCAAGATGATGTATGGTTTGAGAACAAATTGGAAGTGTATGAGAAGTTGTTTGTTAATGATACTTCTATTAATACTATATCCGGTAATGAAATTTTGTGGGATGGTACTTTAAAAGAAAACACTCATATTCAGTCTGATAAAGGACGCCGTATTCTTTTGGATGAAACCGGAAAAGATTATTTAATTCATTGTTCTGGTTGTGCAATGGCAATTCGTAGGAGCTATTATGAGAAGGTTAAAAAATATTATGTGAATGGTTGGGCTCACGATGATTTCTTTTGGAAGATGGGAGCATTAGACGGATCATTTTTGCTTCTTGATGATAATGTGATATTACACCGCATACATGGAACGAATGAAAGTCGAAAAAAAAGAACTTATCAAAGTACAATCGTAGGTGTGAAAAATGATATTAATGTTGCTACTGCCTTGTTATGCAGATTAAGAGAAGAGAAATACCTAGATAAAGATAATAAGCTAAGTCGACTGATTAATCACAAGTTGATTGGAAATAAATGTAGAGAAGAGATGTTAGTTTCAAGGCGTATCATTAAGCTTCCATATATAGCAATTAAATATCCAGATTTATATCGAAGAAAAAGACAAATTATTGGTGATGCTTTACTCGTTATCAAGGGAGAACAGCTATGTACAGAATAGCTTTAATAATTCCTTATTTTGGGAATCTGCCCAAATATTCCGAATTATTTTTTGAATCATTGAAGCATAATGATAATTTAGACGTATTTATTCTCACAGATCAAAATGTTAATTATGAACTTAATAATTTACATGTTATAAATACTGACTTTGAATGTGTACAAAAACGGATTCGATCAACATTTGGTTTCAAGGTAAATATTGATAGGCCTTATAAATTATGCGATTACAGACCTGCTTATGCAATAATATTCGCAGATCTTATCAAAGGATATGATTTTTGGGGATACTGTGATTTGGATTTAGTGTTTGGGGATACGAAGAGATTTCTGACAGATAAAATACTTTCTGCTTATGATAAGATATATCAACACGGTCACTTGTCTTTATTCAGAAATAGTCCTGAAATTAATAATGAGTTCATGGCAGATTTTGGAATGAATTATAGAGATGTTTATTCGACACCAGTGAATTGTGTGTTTGATGAAATCCCAGGGATTCAACAAAAATTTGATCATGATATATTAAAAACATATAAAAAGTGGGATTTTTATGATGTGAATCCTTGGAAGTATCACATGACAAGAGTTGTATCTCACGTACCGGATAGTGTATTAAATGATGACTTTGATTTTAATACAGAATGCTTCTATTGGGATAAGGGACATTTGTTTAGAGCGGCGCTGAAAGACGAAAAAATTATCACAAATGAGTATATTTACTTACATTTCCAAAAGCGTGATTATGATGTAAGTAAGCATGTTCCAGGACAACCATATTTCTTGAGTAATGAAGGATGTGAACCCATGATAAGTCGGGAACTATGCGAAATGGATCTTGATAAATATAATAAAAGATCTTTAATGAAAGAATTGCAATATACTTATAGACAAAATAAAAATACTTGGGATAAGAGAGTAGAAAAATACATTAAATATGCGAATTATAAAAAAGTTAAGTGAATGTATGCGGTTGATTACCTTAAAGAAACAGTGGAAACAGCATAATACTCAAAATAATACATGGCTTGGTAAATGTAACTATACAAATATGTTTTGCAAAAAAATATTTGATTTAAATTATATTTCAATTGGGCGAGGAACATATGGACCGCTGAACATTATTAGTTCCGATAATGATTATGAACAATTAAAGATTGGAGCGTATTGTTCAATAGGAGGAGATACTAAATTTATATTGAGTGGGGGTCATGATTATAATAGATTAAGTACATATCCGTTTCGTAACAAATATTTTGATCATAAATCAGAGGCCATTTGTAAAGGCGCAATCATCATTGATGATGATGTGTGGATTGCAGATGGGGTGACTGTTCTTTCAGGCGTCCATATTGGACAAGGAAGTGTAATAGGAGCGGGAAGTATAGTAACCAAGTCGGTTCCACCATATTCTATATGTGGAGGCGTTCCATGTCGAGTGATAAAGTATCGTTTTTCCGATCAAATTATAGATAAACTTAGTGATATCGATTGGGAAAAGTATCGTTTTTCTCCTGATGATTTGAAAATCCTTGAAACGGATATAACAGACGACAACGTTGATCAATTATTGTCATATCTTAGTAATCAAAGGGACTGCTATAAACAATAACTTTGAGGGTATATACTTAATAATTAAATCGGTTATAAATGGAGTATGATAAAATGAAAATACTTGAGATATGTACGGGTTTCCCGCTATCTTTTCAAGGGGGAATTACAAATTATGTGCGGTCATTAGCTAATGAATTGTATTCCTCAGGTAATGATGTATATGTTTTAGGAGCAAAAGACTCATCAACGTATCCATTTCATTACGTTGAATTTACTTCAAATTTTAATGGCTTCGTCTATGGTGGGCAGAATGATCCAAAAGGATTACAATGGCTTAAGTCTTTTGTGGCAAAAGAAAAATTCGATATAATTCATGTTCATATGGGTATCGGGCTGGACTGGAATCTTTTTAGGGTGCTAGAAGGAACGAATTATTTGGTAAGCTTACATGATTATTATTATATTTGTCCAAGAATTACAATGATGGGGCCTAGCGGAATTGCCTGCGAAAAGTATGATCAAGAAAAATGTAAAAAATGCATTAGTTATTTGCATAGATTTAAGATTGCCAGATTTTTATCTAGACATATCTCGTCTCTTACTGGAAAAAGTGAATTTGTTCCGTATATTCCACAGAATATTACAAAAATTAGATACGAAAAATATAGTAAACTTTTATCAAATGCCAAACTGGTATTGCCAGTATCAACTAGAGTGCAGGAAATTTATATAAATTCTGGCATCAATGCAAAATATAAGGTCATGCATATAGGTAATATATCTGCAGAAAATTTTGATAATGTAAATATTACAAAGTCTACAGATAAATTTATAAATCTGGTTTTTCTAGGAAGACTATCCTACTATAAAGGCATTAAACCATTGTTTTTTATTGCTGATCGAGTCAATAAAGATAAAATCAAGATCCATTTTTGGGGGTATGCGGGAGAGTATAGTGAGTCACTGAAAACGCATGGTATCGTTAATCATGGAAAATACAATCAAATGCAGTTATCAAAAATCCTTTCCAGTATGGATGTAGGACTAGTACTACCAATTTGGGAAGATAATGGTCCACAGGTTGTAATGGAAATGTTAAATAATAAATTGCCGGTTATTGCAACTAGTATGGGAGGAATAACCGATTTCGTGAATGATAACAATGGATACCTTTTCAATCCTTATTCCAATGATGGATTAGACAAAGCGGTAGATTTCATTAATAACCTAACTTCAGATAAAGTATTTAACATGAAAACTATGATTACTAGAACTCTCTCACCAAAAGAGCATTGTTTGGAATTGCTGAACGTTTATCAAAAAATTTTGCAAGCTAAATAGTAATTATGAGTTGAACGACTGAGACAGTTGAATCTTCCAATACCTCGCTAACTAAAAAATATCTGATACGGAAAGATGTCGACTAGTTCCTCTGGATATATGATCCTCTAACAACTAAAGTATCAATATCACAACGCTCTTTTTTTCTGGCTGAGTTCCTGGGCGGAAATTTAATTATACATGTGTAATAGACACGCTTTGGTTCTCGTGCAATGTGAACGATTACGCTTACGTTCTTTCTGTAATCATTGTGCTGAGTATTAATGTTTGTGAATGAGATTACGTATTGTTTTATAAATAGAACATCGATGTTCAAAATTGAAATGCTTATCTCTTTTGCGCTTAGATGCAAAAGTTATAGATGGAAAGTAACTAATAATGAACTACTTTTTATAGGTTAGATTTGGTGAATAAGTTTCATCGAATGATATGCTATTAGCCTTTGTCTATTCGGTTGTTCAACTTTATTTTATAATTAACCATAAATTTGACATAAAACTGACGCAGAGAATATATGAAACGTTTTATTAAACAATCGGAACTTTTATTTTATATGGTGTTTCTGTATTACATAATTTTAATGATGTATGGTAGCACTATGATTATGGAGAAGGTTCCTGTCCAGAGTTGGATGTATCTTATTGGTAGGTTGTTGTTAGTTACATCGATTATTTGCTCGTTCATCCTTAATTCCATAAAAATTAATGTGAAGTTTTTTAGAAATGTAATAATTATTGGATTAATTATTTCGATAATTGTATTGTCGACTGGTTATACTGTTTTGTTTGATGCATTTTTGTTAAGCGTATTGGCTTCAAACTTGAACTTGAAGACGATTTTTAGATATTACTTTATAGTTGCAAGCGTCTTTTTGGTTATAGTGGTATTAGCGAGCTTAACGGGAATTATACAAAATTTAGTTTTTCTCCGTGGCAATATTAGAAGACAATCCCTTGGCTTTATATATCCGACAGATTTTGCAGCACATTTGTTTTATCTATGGTTGACATATTGGGCTTTTAAGAAAATTAAATTCAATTTTAGACATGTACTTATTGGAATTGCATTAAGCATTTGTGTGCTGCAAAATAGCTACGCTAAAATGGATGCAATCTTATTTATTCTTAGTACAATATTGTTTTTCGTAATTGATCATATTACGCTGCGTACTAAACTGCAAAAAAAGACATTATTTTTTATTGGAATTTGCATGTTCCCAGTCTGTGCTTTTGTTTCGCTAATTCTTACATTCTTGTATGGACATTTTCATTGGATAGATGAATTAAATAAGTTTGTTACTTTGCGAATATCATCTGGAAAAGATGTAATAATTAATAATGGGTTTTCATTATTTGGAAAATATATAAGGATGCAGGGGAATGGATGGAGCCCCAAAGGATTTGATAAATCATTTGGATATGTATTCGTTGATAATGCTTATTTGGCGACTGGTTTATGTTATGGACTTATCTTTTTCGTAATTGTTCTTATCTCATATTTTTATGCTATGTATAATTTTTATCTATGGGGAGAAAATAGATTAACAATTATCTTTATTTTAGTATCGATTTCTAATTTAATAGACAATAAATATTTGGATCCAGGATATAGTCCTTTTTTTGTAATTTTCTATGGCTACTTCTTGTTTAATATGGGGAGAAAATTGAAAAGATATAATAAGAAAAAAGGCAATAGTAGGCCTAATTATTGTTGGGCATTAAAAGAATATAAGAGATAAGGTTCTCAACAATTCAACATAATTAGATGATATTTATTGATACTAAAATATCTACAAAATTCTATGTACAAAGGAATTAATAAATTGCATGAATCAAAAACTTCATTCGGTCAAGTATAATTTCATAATGAATTTTATTTTGACAGCATCGAATTTTATTTTTCCGTTGATCACTTTTCCATATGTGTCTCGTATTTTATTGGCATCCGGAAATGGGAAGGTAAACTTTGCTGCTTCTGTTGCTAATTATTTTATGATGGTTGCTTCTCTGGGGATTCCGACATATGGTATAAGAGCCTGTGCGAAAGTAAGGGATGACAAGGAAGCATTGTCTAAGACAGTACAGGAAATTTTAATCATTAACTTTGTTTCAACGGCTTTAGTAACACTTACTTATCTAGTATGCATATTTACAGTGCCAAAATTTGCACAGGATAAAATACTCTATCTGATAGAGGGTATTAATATTGTGTTAAATATGTTAGGTGTAAACTGGCTTTATCAGGCTCTTGAACAATATGATTACATAACTGCTCGGTCGGTAGTGTTTAAATTTATTTCGATGATTCTGATGTTCATTTTTGTGCAACAGCAGAAAGACTATAGGATTTATGCAGCAATAACAGTTTTGGCAGCAGTTGGATCAAATGTCCTTAATTTTGTGAGGCTTCGAAGGTTTATTGTTTTTAAAAAATTTAAGAATTATGAGTTTAAGAAACATTTAAAACCGATTTTTATTTTATTCGCACAGAATGTGACCGTCTCCATTTATACTAATCTTGACACGGTTATGCTTGGTTTTATGAAGAGTGATGAGGCAGTAGGTTTGTACACAGCGGCTGTAAAGGTGAAAGGAGTCCTGTTAAGCATAGTTGCATCACTTGGAAACGTATTATTACCTCGGATGTCATACTATGTTAAAAAAAATGCAAAGGAAAAGTTTTATCAATTGCTTCGTTTAGCGCTTAATGCTGAGTTATTTATGGCATTTCCGTTAGCAATATATTTTTCTATAGAATCCAGTAATTGTATTCTTTTATTGGCTGGAAAAGGATATTTAGGTGCAATTCCAGCAATGGAAATCATAACAGTGGCAATCATTCCAACTGGTCTTACAGGAGTTATTGGTATACAGACTCTTACTCCATTGAATAGAGAAAAGCAGGTGCTATATTCAGTTGTTGTTGGTGCTGTTTCTGACTTTGTTTTAAATTTAATTCTGATTCCTGAATGGGGAGCAGCTGGGGCAGCGCTAGCTACAACAATCGCTGAATATTTGGTTTTGCTGGTTCAAATTATTTTGGCAAGTGATATTTTAAAAAATGTTGCTCACGATATTCATCTCATAAAGTATGGCTTAATTACAGCAGCATCTACTTTTCCTACATTAATAATTACACAAAGATTGCATTACAATGTATTCATCAACCTTGTTATTACAGCATTTGTTTTTTATGGAATTTATGCGGTGATTTTATTCATTGTGAAGGATGAATTGCTTTATAGGGTTTTGGACAATAAAATGACAAGAAAGTTCCTTAGGCAGTAGTCTCTTTATAAATACTATCTTGATAGTTATAATATACAATCATTAAATTGTAGGAGATATAGACAACAAACCAAATATAGCCTGCTATGTTTATATTTAGGGCATCGAGTGCAATAACGTGTTGAAGATGCTGATCTCCTTAGAGTACAATTAAGTGTAAAAACGGGTGAGGAACAAGCTAATTTGGCAAAGAAGAAACATAATGAAAAGGGGTGCGGACAAAAACCTGGACTTCAACAATGACCAGAAGGAGGTTCGCACATGTATTCCTATGATGATCGGATCAG
>Ga0256404_1003526_pt1 | contig 31660 bp, 28 predicted proteins | sample RumenRJG_01DNA_FD_185990 | JGI IMG/M metagenome (GOLD analysis project Ga0256404, IMG submission 185990) | Bovine rumen microbial communities from Lethbridge, Alberta, Canada - RJG_01 | ecosystem: Host-associated > Mammals > Digestive system > Stomach > Rumen | place: Canada: Alberta | collected...
AGCCTGCCTCGTAGGCTGACATGAAGTGCGCTTCAGGGAATTTCTTGTTCAGTCTGTCAAAGAGCTCTTTAGCATCCGCATGCTGAGCAAATGAATACTTGCAGCCAGTTTCTGTGAGCGTTGTCACGTGCCACGTTTTCAAATGTACGTCAATTCCGACGTAAATGTTTTGTCCTTTGAAGGAAATTTTGTTACTTTGCATCCCGGTACGGTTTTAATTGTGAATGTATATTGTTTTTAGCACTTACAAAGATACAAACCAATTATTATCGTACCAACTTTTTCCTTTAATTTTTCACGTTCTAATGCGTAGCCCATTCATCGTTCTGATGGCAATGAGGGTTCTCGCAGCGTAGCGGAGAGGTTCGTCGTTGTCAGCAGAACGAAACCATCTCCAGCGCATGTTCAGCGCTCAGTGGTAACTTTTCCAATTGCAAACATAGTAACTCTGATTCACGACGTGATGTAGACTGTATTAATCATTCTTTAGCCGTTAAAGAATCATAAATATTTTCTTATTTCCTATCAAGAACAGCAAATACGGGCTTTGTAAAGTTTTGTTTTTCGTATTATGGAATAAGTAAAATTGTTAAATATGAAACTAGAATTAAGAACAGCATTAGCGCTAAAGTACAATGACTTCATTGGCGCCACTTTCGAAGAATTGGTGTTGCCAGAAGGAATGACAGAGATTCCTGGTTCATTATGCGAGGATTGTCGCCAATTAAGAAAAGTAGTTTTGCCATCGACTATCAAGCGTATCGATGTAGGTGCGTTCAACGGATGTAGAAAACTTGAAGAAATAAACTTGCCTGATGGGTTGGAAGAGATTGCAGATAATGTTTTCCAAGGTTGTCACGCTTTAAGAGATATCATTTTACCTCCTGGCCTTAAAAGATTAAGCCCAGAATTATTCGATAACTCTGGTTTGAAATCTATTGAATTACCTAATGGACTGGAAAGTATCGGATATTGGGCTTTCTATGCCTGCAATTCGTTGAAGTCATTAGAAATACCAAGTTCAGTAAGAGAAATAGGTTTTGGTATCGTATCTGCTCATGATAATTTCAAAGGAATAGTTTGTCATGCAGAAGGCTTTCATGTAGAGAATGATGCCTTGATAGATGACAAGAACAAAGAACTGTTGTGCTGCTGGACTAAGCAAGAGCATTATGTCGTAGCTGAATGCGTTGATAAGATTGCAAGTTTCAGTAACAATTGTTTCGTCAAAACTATCACAGTTAAGCAACCTGTTGAGTTAACAACAGAAGATGCTTTTGCCTTTGACATGGTTCTCAATGAGATTGATTTTCAAGGCGGAGTCACAGGAATTACAAAAGACACCTTCTATCTTTGTAATTATCCCTCTAAGATTAAGATAAACAATAAATAAAGTATGATGATAGAATATAGCAAACCGATTAAGAACGACGGAAGCGAGGCCTTCCGCAAGTGTGTAATGGATTTCTGTTTGGCACCAAAGATCAAAACTATCCGAATCACAAAAGAAGACATTGAACAATTGCTTATAGACAAGGAACTGACTGTGGTTTTTGAAAAAACCAATAACTTACAGGACATGATAAATGATCTCCAGTCCAGCAAAGAGCGTTTCTCAACGTGTATCATAAAGATGGTATATCTAAAGATTAATCCACATTGTAACCCAAAGGTTGAAGAAGTGCTCCATCTGAATGATCTTATTAGATTGTTTGCAAACACGGAGACTCCCTTGTGGGGATTTGCTTCAGACGGAAGTGTGGCGGCAAGGATGGAAATCATGTATGCCTATAGCCCCAAATAGTCAGAACATGAATAGACGTGGCTTTCTAACCAATCTGTTCATGTCGTCCAGCAGGACAGCATTGGAAAAGACAATGCCGTCCTGTTTCAATATACCATATCCATTATGAGCATGACCAAAAAGATGGTAGCGTGGTTTTGCCTCTAAGATTCGATTTCGCAAGGGTGCATTGCCCCAATGTATTCCAGACGACTGATCGAGAATCATTATGGGAGGTTCGTGTGTAATAACCACATCGACATTTCCTGGAATCATATCCTCTTGATGATTATAGGCAAGGCCAAAGAACTTGATTCCATCAATTTCTACTCCGCAGTCCTGAAGGTAGTGAACGTTCTCAGGCAAATCCTCTATACCCTCTGCATCCCATAAACACAAATCATGATTGCCCGTGACAAATATCTTATGCTTATACGGCAGTCCAATGAACCAATTAAGGAAATCAAGCACCTCTTCTTCAGTGCCATTATGACTGATGTCACCACTATGAATGATGACATCAGCCTCTGGCATATCTTTGAGTCTGCGGTGTAGGCCATGGGTATCTGAAAGGTGCAGGATTTTCATTCAGACTTTTTCTGTAATTCTGATAAGAGTCCTGATGCTAATTTCTTGGATGCGGAGTCTTCTTCATCCCATATCTCGTACTTGGCTTGTTTGTCCGGATGGAATACTGTGTGAGAAAGGATAGATAGGGCATCCTCTTCACGTCTGAAATAACCAAGACATTTCTTTGTCCTTCCACAAATAACCATTGGATAAATAGGATCTGCTATTCTCGATGATATTGGAGAAATTCCTTCACCGTCATTCAATACAACAATGGGCCACTCATCGCTAAACAACTGGGCAAAACCTTCAGGATTATCCGTATGGATAGGTATAATTGCTTTGGGATGAAGCAGACGGAACACCTCTCGCAGACTATTCATGTCGCAATGGCCACTGGTATGCTTATACAGGAACCCTTTACCAAGAGACTTAGCCAGTTTTTCGTTGTAGGCAGCTTTGGTCTTGTCAACATATCCATTCCACATTGACAGATACGTTTGCTTTTCTCCTGGAATGTTAGCAATGAACTTATCGAATCGAGGATTGGAGCGAGCTATCAGCACAAAGCCTTTGTCATTTAGAAGTTCCTCAAATTTGTCGTTCATCCAGAACTCGCCATTTACAATGGAAAGCACAAAGGGAGGATAATTCTCTTTAAACTTATAAAGCTTAGACTTTCCCCAGATAGGATCGCGCTCAGTCACTTTATCCATCATGCGCTTTTGGTATTCGTCAATGATGAACACTTGGCCAGCATGTCTTGCTGCATGGTAAAGGCCAAACAGACGGTCAATGTTTGTTGATGAAACGTAAACAATGTTACCTTTGTTCTTGGTAAACAACTCTTGATACTCCATCTGCAAGTCGTGCTCTGGCAGGTTAGCTGCATTCGGGCGGGCAACATTGGTAGCCTCACAGACCACATAATCCACCTCGCCAATAAACTTCTTGATGACATCAGGTAGTTTGCTACTTCTAAAACCATGTGTACGGAAATCACCTGTATGGAAAACACTCAGCCCTTTGATACCAATCTTAAAAGCATAGGCATCGAATGCGGAATGGTCAACGGTGACAGGCATGATTTCCAGATCTCCCCATTTAAAAGGCTTGCCGGGCTCAAAGGTCTTAACTGTATGCAGGCGGTCCAACATTTCCTGATGAACGCCATCAACCAATTTGAGATGGTCAGATAGTTCCATCTGAATGTCTCGGCCAACCTTACCCATATATATCCGCAAATCTTTGGGCAACTTCGTGATACAGCCTATATGGTCACCATGATAATGTGTAATAAGGAGTGCGCTCTTAGACAGGTTGCCATGAGTCAAACCCTCTACTTGCAAATCACCAGTCTTGGGACCACCTGGCAATTCTTCGCCATAATCTACGAACAGACGCCAGCCATTATATTCGTATTCTGTGACGCATCCACCAATCTGGTGCGTGCCGCGATGGATTTTGATGTTCATATTAATCCTTCAGTAGATAACAGTTTTCGTCAAGCCATATGACTTTTTTACCTTTTGCAAAATTATCTTTTTTCTTATATTCTTGATAATATCTGAAATAACGTTTTTGCATTTCAAAATCTAGAATAATACCCTTCTTATAATCTTGTTCGTTTGGATTGTTTTGATAAGCATAGAGAAATTCCGGTTCAAGTGTCGTGTCTATAAACACTATTTCATCTATGAGCTTTAGCTTCTTTTTCATTTGTAAAACATCATTCATCTCTGATAGGAAAGCATTCTTTGTTTTTTTATCAAACCCTATGGTGTGTACAAATGACTCCGCGTGTTCTTGAACACCCGATGGGTCTTTCAAAGCTTTTGTTCCTTTTTTCAGTTCTATTACACACAAACGATGATCAGAATTTCTTATAGCTACAATATCAAATCGTGGTGAAGGTAAGCCTCCGGATTTTGTTTTCCTCTTCCCTCGATACTTAAAAATAGACTCCGTACTAACTTGATATTCTAAATCAATAACAGTATATTCTGTCTGGTTTGTATTCAAAATACATATCTGATGTTGAGCCATCTTTTCTGCAACACCTTTGCCTTCAAGTACATTATCCCAATAATACTTCATTGCAGATTTAACCGTATCTATGTAATCACTAAAGAGACCTTTTTTGAAAAGAGCCATTGTGGTTTGTCTCTTTTTCTTGATTTCTTCCCAATTCTCCTTAGATTTTTCGATGTGAGTTCTAAAATAATTCTCATCAAAATCAACACTCTTAGACGAAGTTACTTTCGCAACGTTGCCACCTTGATAATATACATTAAAATAATCATCACGAATCTGAAGGACCAGATCCTCGTTAGAATTAACCAGTTCAACCAATGGCTTCAAAGAACCGTTTTCAATCTCATAAAGAAACTTCTTGTTATGAATTCCACGTTTGAAAAATTTACTCATAATCGGATTGTTTAGTATAATTTTCGAGTTAACAATTTACTTCATGTTTATAGCACCATAATTCACCATCACATCCATGCTGAATGGATATTCTCTTCCCTGACAGTCTAGCCATGATTTCTAAATGTCTGGCTTCTTCCTTAGTGAGGAACACAACATTCTCATCACTTATCCATTCGCCATTGTCGTTGCGAACTAGATGCCACTTCCTTTCTTGCTCCTTTGTTTCCATTAGGCATATTCGAATTGTGGTACATTTATTGTCACATCTTCCGTCTCATCACCATCATCCATTGTTGGCACAGCCAAGCGAACTTCATTGTTTCGCATAAAGCTGTCAACAAGTAGAGTCAGAGGATAGATGTCACTATTTTCATCCAAAATAGGATAACCGTATTCATCAAACTCAGTCATAAAGGCAGAGTCAATGCCATAGACATAAACGCTGGGACTATACTTTTCCATCTCATGATTAACGAAAGGGTCTTGTACCGCATCAAATGATTTGCCCTGAGTCAAATCCATTCCGTATGTCAAGAAAGGTGCCGCATCATTCGACTTAGCCAAAAGTGCCATCGTTCGAGAGTTGGCATATAGGTTGAGTGCATATTCCGTACTATATGTATCATGGAAATCAAATTCGAACTCTTTTATCACATCACGAAAAGACTTGCCATCACTTTTCCTCCTACCTCTTTCGTCGTAGTCGGCAGGGTCGAAGTAATAGGTCTTATAGAGCTCCTTCTCCATCATACTTGCGTAAATTTGCTACAAATATAGGATATTATTTTGAGAAAACCATGCTTTCCTTAAGAATTTTTGTTAATCATCTTGTATTTCTCCTTTTATTTAATAATCTGTCTCTTTGCAAAGCATTTCATATAGTTTCATAAATTCATTATGTAAATGCACTTTGATGTATGCTAAACGATATACAAGTTTTGCACGACGCTCTATATAGTTTCGATTTACTAACCATTTCCAATGTTTCTGAAGATCTTCCTTAATAAATCCAGCCTGTGGTTCCAGTTCAGTTCTTCCATCTTCCAATAGTTTATCAAGACGACTGGTTATTTCATCTGATTGCTGTTTGTAAATAACGATACCATTAGTTTCTCGCAATATGTCGTCAACTTCTGGTATTCCGTAATAGTCACCATCGCTTCTGATTTCACGATTCTTCAGATACTTGTATATCAAATCATTGGTTAATGGATGGGAGAATGCACAAGCTGCCGTCAATTCCTGAAGGTTAGAAGGCTTAAGCTGACGTAAATCATACTGATTAAAAGCTCCCTCCAAAAAGAAAATTCCGTCAGTATCGCCACGTTGAAACAGCTGATAGGTGGCTTCATCTTCATAGTTGAAATCACAATTCTTCAATGCGGCATCTACTCCTGCTATCAGAAGAAGTGCCTTTTCTTCTGTCATTCTTTCTTTCATATTGTAGCATTTTTTCTACGGAACTGCAGGGAGTTTATACTCCCGGCAGATCCTTTTTGATTAGTCTTCTGAATTCTTTTTGTTGGCTCATGATGAGGGTGATTCTTAGTCGGTGGCGCAGGCGATGATTAAGTTCGTAGTACCATCCGTGGCTGTAGGCGAAGCAGTCGGCGACATTGCGTTCCAGAAATTCCAGTTCATCTTTTGTAAGGTGTTCGTCGAGTCGCAGACCCATTAGCAGGTAGTACTCTGTGTGTCCGTCCACTGGCTGGGGATACTCATGGAGCCAGGCCGAGAAGAGTCGCAGGAATTCTTGGTCGCTCTCGCCCTCCTGCTTGAACTCATAGGCGGTGCTCAGCGTTCCAGGCGCCGTCAGGTAGTTCATCGTGTCTTCACTCAGGATTTTGTGTCCTCTCACTTTCAGGCTGTCCAAATACAGCCTCATGGGTTGTGCTATTTGTCTTGTTTCCATAATTCACTATACGATTCCGAAATTTTAACATAACATTGTGCTCGAACACAAATTGAAATCTAAACATTTTTTAACTTTATGTGGCCTTTTTAGCTAAAAAACCGTAGATAGATCAATGCATATCAAGCTATAATACGAATAAAATCGAAAAGTAAAGAAGTTCAGAACGGAAATCAATGTCGAGATAACAAAATAATAGTTACTTCAAAAAAATTCTTCCCTTAAGATGTAACATTTTCGATTTTTGCATACTATATTGGTAGAAAAGTATTAAATTTGCGGCATGATTGCCGCGATACTGCTTACGCTCGGCCATTGATGCGAGCATCATGGCTCTTGCTTAATCGCAGCATTGTCAAACGAAATGAATGTTATGAAAGAAGATCAGAAGATAGTTATCTATCAGACTCCAGATGGAAAGACGCAGATTGATGTCAGGTTGGAGGATGAAACGGTGTGGCTGACACAGGCTCAGATGGCTGAGTTGTTTGAAACAGACAGAACCTCAATAGTTCGTCACATCAACAATATCTATAGAGTTGATGAATTAGAACGAGAAGCAACCTGTGCAAAAATTGCACAAGTTCAAACCGAAGGGAATAGACAAGTTACCCGTACTATCCCATATTTCAATTTGGATATGATTATTTCAGTAGGGTATCGTGTCAATTCTAAACGGGGCGTAAAATTCCGTCAATGGGCTAATCGTGTCTTGAAGGAATATCTCGTTAAAGGCTATGCCATTAACGAGCGTATACGTCATGAGCAAATAGGAGAGTTGCGTCAGTTGGTCGGTATGCTTGGACGTACCTTACAAAATCAGGCTGTCATCTCTACTGATGAAACTACTGCTTTGTTCGAGGTGGTAACAGACTATACCTACGCCCTTGACACACTCGACAACTACGATTACGAGCGGCTAGCTATCGATAAGACTACAAAGCAAGAGAAGTTCCATGCTACTTACGAAAATGCGATGGAGGCTATTAATGGCTTGCGTGAGAAGTTTGGAGGTTCAACGCTGTTTGGTAACGAGAAGGACGAATCATTCAAGAGCAGTATAGGTCAGATCTATCAGACGTTTGGGGGCGATGAACTCTATCCCAGTGTGGAGGAAAAGGCTGCAATGCTGTTGTATCTGGTGACGAAGAATCACTCGTTTAGCGATGGCAATAAACGCATAGCAGCTACCCTATTCCTGTGGTTCCTGAACAATAACGGAATCCTTTACCGTGAGGATGGCAGTAAGCGCCTTGCAGACAATACCCTCGTGGCTCTGACGCTGATGATTGCAGAGAGCAAGACAGAGGAGAAGGATGTGATGGTGAAGGTAGTGGTGAACCTAATTAACCAGAAGAATTAAGGTACACACGGGATCATGGGGTCGGTTCTCTATTTACACAAGAGTAAGTTCCGTACTTTCGTACTTCGTACTTTAGTACTTTAAGAGATTTTTTTTTGTACAGTAGGGGAATGGGGATGGAGAAGGGAAATGTAAAGAATTAATTGTTAATATATTTAATATTTATATATAATATATATATTATATATAAGTATTCTTTCTTCTCTGTGATTTTTCGAAATTGCTTAAAGTACTAAAGTACGAAGTACGAAAGTACGAAAATGGGTAGACATATGTTTTCTATACTGCACAACCCGTGTCAGGATGATTTTTGGGGAAAATGGGCAAAAAATACCCCCTAAAAAATGCAGTTTATGCCTATTAAATTTGGAATCGGCTTAAAAATGTAGTACCTTTGCACTATCAAAATTCGGGAGGCACCACGGAGCGTGTGGGCAGCGGGCGCGCAGCGGCTCGACACACTCTAAGGAAAGGCTCGGAACGGGATGCGGAGCGTGTGGGCGCGACATGCGCAAAGCCTCGGGACAACCTGCCAAGCGAATGGCGATATCACCACGCGACAGCTGGCGGACTTCATCCAGACCCAGGCCAGTGTGAAGCGTTCGGATCACCTTCGAGGAAGCGACCGACTATGAGGCGCCCAAAGTGGCATCATCTAACCAGGGCGGTGGAACCAACCAGGGTGGCAGCAACACCGGTGGAAACAACGGTGGTGGCGGTGACAACTTGGGGCAGAATTGATGGATGATGGAAGAAGGAAGAGGTAAGAATGGGGACTGATAGAAATCTGTCGGTCCCCGTATTGGTTACAACCGTACCACATCGTTGCAAAGGGCGGCGATGGAGGTGCGATGGGTGATGAAGATGATGGTTTTCTGCGGATAGGTGGCAAAGAGGCGGGCAAAGAGGTCGCGCTCGGTGGTCTCGTCGAGCGAGCTGCTAATCTCGTCGAACAGGAAGATGTCGCCACCATGCAACAGGCCACGGGCTATGGCAATGCGCTGAGCTTGTCCTTCGCTGAGTCCCCCACCCCGTTCGCCGAGTTCGGTGCTGAGTGCATAGGGCAGGTCGAACACGAAATCGGCACAGGCGATATGCAGCACATGGCGTAGTTCATCGTCGGTAGCGTCGGGCTTAGCCAACAGCAGATTGTAGCGGATGGTGCCACTCATGAGGGTATTGCCTTGGGGCACGAAACAGATGTTGCCACCCACCGTGACACGGCCCTGTGTGGGTTGCATGAAGCCGAGCATGAGTCTGAACAGCGTGGTCTTGCCAATGCCCGTCTCGCCCATGATGGCGGTCTTGGTGCCAGGCTGGAAGTGGTGGGTGAAGTGAGAGAGGATTTCGCGGTCGCCCGTGGCGTAACGAAACGTTACGTCGTCGAAGTTAATGGCTGCGCGTGATGAATCATGGGGGACAGGGTCATGATTCAAGTCTGAATCACGCACCGGTCCCCAAGATTCACAATCACGAACCAGTCCCTGTGATTCATTTGATTCAGATTCGAGTTCTTCGAGACGGTCGATGCTGGCGGTGGCGTGAATAACCCCTGGAACCATGTTGAGCAATTGCAGAATGGGGTGTTGAATCATGCCTACCAATTGCAGGAAGGAGGTCATGACACCAAAGGTGATGGTGCCATTGCGCAGGCCGATGCCTCCCCATACGAAGGCTAACAGATAGCCGAGTCCGAAGGCACAGCCCATGATGATGCGGGCGATGACGGTGAAGCGGGTGCGACGCATCACATTGCCACGCAGGCGTTGTTGCATGGTGTCGAGACGGTCGGTTACCCACAGCTCAGCACCCAACGAGCGCAGCACGGCATTATGTTCCATGCCTTCCTGCACCTGCATCTGTATCTGGCTTTCGTCTTGTCGGATGTCGAGGGTCATCTGGCGCAGGCGCCTGACAATCAGCTTGCCGAAGACGATGGCCAAGGGGGTGAGCACCAACAGTACCCAAGCCAAACGGGCGTCGAACCAGCGCATCAGCAGGAAGGCGCCACAGAGCTGTATGAGGGTGATGACCATCTGGGGCACATTCTCCGTGCAGACGATGCTTACCTGCTCGATGTCCTTGCTCAGTCGTGAGGTGACGTCGCCTGAATGGAGCGGGTCGCCAGCATAGAGCTGTCTGCGGAACATACTGCTGAAGATGCGCAACCTGAGGGCATTGGTTTGACGGACGCCTGCAGCGGTGGTGAGCCAATAGCCCACCTGCCTGAGCAATACGCCACCCACAACGGTGAGCACCAGCCAGCAGACCATGCGCAACACATCGTCGGTAGAGCCTGTGCGGATGGTCTCGTCGATGAAGCACTTGCTGAGCCATACCATCGTCAGACCGAGCACTACTTGCCCGATGCCCACCACGATGCGTACGAAGGAATTCCAACGGATGCCTCGTGAGTTACGCCAGAACCAAGAGAGGTAATTCATAATGCATAATTAATAATGCATCGCTCGACCTTGGTCGCTTTGTACCTTTAGGTCAAAGAATGCATAATTATTCGATGACTCCAACTGAGCGCCATTCATTAAGGATATCAGCGACATCCTTTTGGGCCTCAGCCTCTGACACCTCATATTCCTCACAAAGGCGACTGGCCAGCGACTCGACGGAAAATTCGCCCATCTCCTGAGCTTGTTTCCACAGCCATGCTGCCGTCTCGTTCAGGGCCAGCAGTTTGCCAAAATTGACGGCTCCCAGTCCTTCGCCTACTATTACGTGCTCACCGCACACCTCGCGCAAAACAAATCCTTTCTTAATATTCATAATCGTCTGTATATAGCTAATAAAATTCTTCTCACTGGACGTAGCCAGAACCATACCTTTGCAGCCCTTCTGCGCCACTTGCTATTGATGTCACGTATCCTGCCGTTCTCATCCACCACATGGGTTACAATGGCCCTAATGTCGGACACGGTACAATGTTCGGTACCCATCAGATTACCATCGCCCATGAGGGTGAGACGGTCGTATTCAATATGGATAACGCGATGAATGACATAGCGACAGCCATCGACCCAAGCCAAAAGCACATCGCCCTCTTCTATGAGACCAGCCCTTTTCAGGATGACGCTTTCGCGACCACCAATGATAAACGGCAGCATGCTGTTGCCATTGACGGGCAGGGTGACGCTGACGCCCTCGCGGACCAGACGGATGGCCTCTTCTAATATCTTATCGTCAGTTATCATCACTTCTCACTCATCACTATTGATGTTTCACTATTCACTGTTCACTATTCACTAGATGTGCTTTGCACATCGCCGCCGCAGCTTCGTCGGGCAGACATTTCAGATGCCACATGGGAACGCTCATGACCAGCGCATTCTGCGTCTGGTGCAATCCGTCGGCTATGCGACTGTCCCACCGCTTACCACTGATGCTTTCCATCAAGGAGGCATAGGCATGGATGCCACCCATGCGTTGTATCTTGTTGTAGGGCGCCTGACTCAGCAGTACGATGGCGCCTATGGGATAGCTCACATTGCGATAGCAGGGTGTCTTACCACTCCAGGGCGAGCCATAAACCCTGATGTGCCCCTCGTCGCTGATGCGCACCACGGGGTTGTCGTCGTTGACCAATTCGGTGCCCTCGATATATTTCAGCCACAATCGGGCGTGGGTGCTCTTACCCGTTCCGCTAGGGCCGAGGAACATATAGCCCTTGCCCTGATGACTCACCACGGCTGCATGAAACAACACCGTGCCTTTATCAGCCGTAGCCAGCGCAAAGAGCACCATCAGCGCATTGTCGATAGCCATCTTGGTGTGCTTGCCCGTCATGAGGAGTCGGCCTTCGTGATAACGGTCTGTGCAGACCAGCCACCCCGCTGTTTCCTGCCACCAGCGGAACTCGAACACGACCTCACCCGCGTCTGTTCGTCCGCAGATGATTTCCTGACCCTCGTCCTCCTGGCGCAGTTCTTCATGAATCACAGGGACAGATTCATGATTACAGCACAGCTGTAAATCAAACAACCTGTCCCCCTGTTTCACCTCAAATGGTTCATAGTTCGTCATCAGCGCCAAGAACTCTGTCTCCGCACTGACGCTGAACGCGTGTTCTGCTACTTGATAATATCTTGTTTCTCTCATCACGTTTATTCGTACATGATGAGCGCAGACTGAGGACTGACATTGACACGACGTCCGAAGGTCTTGCTGGTGGATTGCTCATTGATCTCGCCATTCTGACAGACGATGGTGTACATGGCCTTGGGAACAGCTACCTGCTGCGCCTCACGCGAGGCGTTGAGGATGACGACGATGTTGCGCCAATCGTCGCGACCTGCATAGTTCTTCAAGCGGAAGGCTACGACACCCTTGGGGGCATCGAGGAATTCGAGATGCTTGCGCACCAAGTCGGCATCGCCCAAGCGGAAGGCAGGATGATGCTTGCGCAGGGCAATGAGGTCTTGATAGTATTTGAACACCTGCGGATAGCGCTGCAGATTGGTCCAATCCAGATGGTTGATGCTATCGGGCGACTCGAAGGAGTTGTGAACGCCCTTCTTGTCGCGAAGCAGTTCCTCGCCACTGAGCATGAAGGGAACACCCTGAGAGGTGAAGACAGCCGTCTGAGCCAAGAGGTCGAGACGAATCAATTCGTCGAGATTTTGATCTTTGAACTTTCTCTCTTTGAGAGCGAGCGGAGCTCGAGCGGAACTTTGAGATTTATGATCACCTTGCAGGGAAGGGATGGAAGCCTTGAGGCGGTCAACGAGACACATGTCGTCGTGGCAAGAGACATAGGACATCATCTGGGTGGGCTGCAACGCCCAAGGTGCCTTGGAATAGTTGACCTTGGACATATCGATCTGCGGATGACGGATGGCTCCCACAATGCCGAACTTCAGACTCTCCTCGCAATCGGGAGCGCCACCCAACCAACCGGGCTTGGTATCGTCAGAGAAAGGACCGCGCAGGGCATCGCGAATCTCGTCGGAGAAAGCAGCAATGCCGGGCATCTGCGGGATATTGGCCTTGATACCTAACTGCTCAGAAGGCAGGGCACACTGACCTGCGCTCCAGCCTTCGCCATAGATGAAGATAGAGGGGTTGATCTCGTCAGCCATCTGGCGAATCTGGTTCATGGTCTCGATGTCGTGACAACCCATGAGGTCGAAACGGAAACCATCGACGTGGAATTCTTCATACCAGTATTTCACACTCTCCTTCATGAAACGGCGCATCATAGGCTTTTCGGAAGCTGTCTCATTGCCACACCCACTTCCGTTGGAGTATTGTCCATCAGCTGTTTTCCGATAGTAATAATCAGGATAGGTGCGCTGGAAATTGGAGTGGTCGATGTCGTAGGTATGGTTGTACACCACGTCGAGAATAACAGCAATGCCTTCCTTGTGGAGGGCCTGCACCATCTGCTTGAACTCCTTGATGCGGGCAACAGGATTGTAGGGGTCGGTGCTATAGCCACCCTCAGGCACATTATAGTTCACAGGGTCGTAGCCCCAATTATACTTATTGTCAGAGAGACGGGTCTCATCGACAGAGCCATAGTCGTAAGAAGGCAGAATATGGATGGCATTGACACCCAGCGACTTCAGATGCTGGATGGCCCAAGGCTCGGTGAGCGCCAGAAACTTGCCTGGATACTTGGCATCAGGGCGCGCAATGGAGAAGTCGCGATGGTGAAGCTCATAGACGACGAGGTCGGCAGGCGACTTGATGACGGGATGATAGTCGCAGCACCAATCGTCAGGGAATGTCTTTTCGAAATCGATGATGGCACCACGCTGACCGTTGACACCCACCGCTTTGGCGAAGACACCAGGGCACTCGCCACGACCCATGTCGAAGGTATAGAAACGACCCATGAGGTCGCCCTTCACAACGGCTGTCCACAACCCGTCTTCATAGGTCATCTTCTGGGTCTTCAGGGGTTTGCCCCCCAGCCCATCCTTATAGATTCTTACCACCACCTTCTTGGCATCGGCAGGAGCAAAGAGATGGAAGGTAGTCTGGTAGGGGCCATATTCCACCTCGCGGAAATCGAAATCTTGGGCGGAGGCAACTACGGATATCAGCATAAACAGGGATAACAGAATCTTTCTCATCTTTTAATTATGCATTATGCATTCTTAATTATGAATTATGCATTATGAATTATGCATTATGTATTATTTTGCAATCAGTGATACAGCGAAACCACCACCAGGGGCTTCCGTCAGTTTCAGCACGTCGCCAGCCTTGACCACACGCTTGGTGATGGTGTAGGCTTGGGGATTCGTCTCATAATGAGCATCCTTGGCATCGGCATAGATGGTACAGTCGTACTTACGACCCTTGTCCAGGAAGTCGAGCTTGATATTGGTCTTGTGACCGTTCTCGTCGCACTTGCCACCAATAAACCAGTTGTCAGTGCCCTTGGCCTTGCGGGCTACGGTGATATAGTCGGCAGGCTCAGCCTCGAGATAGATGCTCTGGTCCCAGTCGCAGGCTACGTCGCGAATGAACTGGAAAGCATCGTCGAACTTCTCGTAGTTCTCGGGCAGGTCAGCAGCCATCTGCAAGGGTGAATACATAGTGAGGTAGAGTGCCAGCGAACCAGCCAGCGTGATACGGGCCCACGACGTATTGTTGCTCCACTCAGAGAGTTTGGTAACAAAGATACCTGGGGTATAGTCCATAGGGCCACCTTGCAGACGTGTGAACGGCAGGATGCAGGTATGGTCAGGACGCGAACCACCAAAGGCCTCATACTCCGTGCCACGTGCCGACTCGTTGCCTACCAGATTAGGATAGGTGCGACAGATACCCGTAGGACGGGTAGCCTCGTGGGCATTGACCATGATATGGTGCTTGGCAGCCTGCTTGACCACATACAGGTAGTGGTTGTTCATAGACTGCGAATAGTGGTGATCGCCACGTGGGATGATGTCGCCCACATAGCCCGTTTTCACAGCATCGTAGCCGTATTTGTTCATCAGGTTGAAAGCTTCCTCCATATGACGCTCGTAGTTCTGCGTGCTGGATGATGTCTCGTGGTGCATCAACAGCTTCACGCCCTTAGCGTGGGCATAGTCGTTGAGCATCTTGATGTCGAAGTCGGGATAAGGTGTCACGAAGTCGAAGACATCGCGCTTCCACATGTTGGCCCAGTCTTCCCAACCAACATTCCAACCCTCGACCAACACTTGGTCGAGACCATTCTTGGCAGCAAAGTCGATGTATCGCTTCACATTCTCGTTGTTGGCCTTGTGGGTGCCGTTGGGCTTCACCTTCGTCCAGTCAATCTTGTCGAGTTGGATGCTGGGGAAGTCGTTGGTATAGTGCCAAGAGCCACGACCCACAATCATTTCCCACCACACGCCACAATACTTGGTAGGATGAATCCATGAGGTATCGTCAAGGGCGCAGGGTTCGTTGAGGTTCAGGATGAGATTGCTGGACAGCATGTCACGGGCATCGTCGCTGACCATGACTGTACGCCAAGGTGTCTCGCAAGGTGTCTGCATGCAACCCTTCAGGCCCGTAGCGTCGGGTGTCAGATGACTGACGAAGGTGAGAGGCTGTGGCAAGGGGAAGGCAGAGGGTGCCGGATTGGGGGTATAGGCATTGCTGTTACCCTGCAATTGGGTGGTGAGTGCCTTCGTCTCGGCATCGACCAGTTCCAGGTGCATGGTGGCATAGTCCAGACAAGCAGCTTCGTGGATGTTGATATACAATCCGTCGTCGCTCTTCATCTGCAGCGAGGTCTGCACACCCGTGGGTGAGAAGACGGCTACTGAAGAATTGCCCCAATTGACAGCCTTCTGGAAACGGTCACGAATCTCAGAGAGCTTACACTCCTGTGTCTCCTGCTCCTGCGTGTCATAGTCGCCAGGGAGCCACCACGCCATGTGGTCGCCAGCCATGGCAAACTCGCTGCGTTCCTCCTTGATGAGGAAGTAGTTCAGATCAGCCTGCTGGGGGAACTCATAACGGAAACCGATGCCATCGTCGTAGACGCGGAAACGGATGACGATGGTACGACGATGCTGACGGGGTTGCAAGCGCGGTCCACCATTGCGGTGGGGAACACGCTCCAACCACATTTGCGACAAAGTTGCAGCATACTCGTTATAATGATTGCGGATGGTGGCTGTCTCGCCCCATACAGGGCGCCACGTCTCGTCGAACGTGGAGGTTTCCTCCTTGATGATGCTGAAACCATCCATCAGGTCGCGCTCCTGCATACCCATAGAGGCATGTTTGTCCTTGGCCAACTCCAATCCGAGATGGGAGGGCTTGACGACGGGACGACCCTTATACGACATCTCGTAAACGGGGCGACCAGTCTCATCGACTGAGAACTTCAGCTCTATCTGTCCGTTGGGGGACTTTACGCTTGCAGCGTTAATGCATAATGCATAATGCATAATGCATAATAAGGCTACGCCCCAGCGTTTAATATTTCTATTTTTCATCTATACTTTTTTAAAATTATGAATTATGCATTACCTGCGTCCACTTTGAATAATTAATGTCTTGATAGTCTCATTGAACTCGTCGCTCTGCATGAGCTGTTCGATCGTCAAATGCATGCGATAACGCCAGTAGTGACGAGGATTAGCAGGGATATTGATGCGCTCGGCATTGGCATCGGGCAAGCGCAGCTTCTCGTCGATGGAGAGCCAGTCTTGCAAGGACAGCAGGCAAAGCATAGAAGGAGAGGTCAGATGACGACTGACTATGTCCTTAGCCAACCAGCCTGGCAGTGGATGGGGCGCACCACCTCCACGATGGAGCATGGAGTTGTAATAGTCCTGTGTACGGTCCCAGTCTTCATCCCACCACTGACGCAAGGTAGGCATGTCGTGGGTAGAGATGGTGCAGACAGAGCGGTAAGGATATTGGGAGAGATGTCCGAAGCGCACCTTGTCGTCCTTAGGCATGGACTGGATTTCCAGCGAGAGGATGCGCAACTCGTTCATGACCCAGGGCACACAGTCGGGCACCATACCAAGGTCTTCGGCACAGCACAGCATACGGGTGGCTTGCGTCAGACGAGGCAGTTTCTTCATAGCCTCCTGATACCAGAACTGATTGTTGCGACGATAGAAATAGTCGTTGTACAGACGATTGAAATTGTACTTCTCTTCATCGTTCAGCTTCTCGTAGTCTTCATTGAACTGCACGGCAATGCGTGGATGCCAGCGGTCTGCGCGCTTATGATCGACGAGGAAGAGTTCCATATGGTTATAAATGCCATAGCCCTCTATCTCCTCACGACTCAAGCCCAAGGCAGGAGCAAACTGACCCTTCAAGCCAGACTTCTCAGGAACGGGGATTTCCCAGATGCGGAAGAAGCCCAGCACATGGTCGATACGATAGGCATCAAAGAACTGTGCCATCTTGCGGAAACGACGTACCCACCACGAGCAACCGTCCTTCAGCATCTCGTCCCAGTTGTAGGTGGGGAAGCCCCAGTTCTGGCCATCGGCAGAGAACGGATCGGGGGGCGCACCAGCCTGACCGTTCAGGTTGAAGTACTTAGGTTCTACCCAAGCCTCCACACCATCGCGAGAAATGCCAATGGGGATGTCGCCCTTGAGGATGACATGATGGTCGCGGGCAAATTCGTGGGCAGCATGCATCTGCTGATCCAGATTGTACTGAACGAAATACCAGAACTGCACCTCCTTGTTGGTAGCCTTGATAGCAGCAACGGTAGCCTCCTTAGGCCACTGCGAGAAGTCGGCAGTGCCATACTGGTCGCGGTAGTAGCAGAAGGCAGCATAGGGGACCAGCCACTCCTTGTTCTGTTCGAAGAAGTCTTTGTAGCTGGCCCTCTTTTTAATGGTTGCCCACTCCTGTGCAAACAGTTCGCGCAGATATTCCATCTTGGCGTTGTTCACACGCTCGTAGTCAATCTGTGGCAGGGCGTTCAATTCCTGACGCAGCTGCTCAAAATGTGTTTTTCGTTCTTCATTTTTGATTTCAGGTAACTGTCTAAGGTCGGTGTATTGCGGATGTAACGCATAAATGCTGATAGAATTGTAAGGATAGCTATCCTGCCAAGTGTGGGTGATGTTGGTATCGTTGATGGGCAACACCTGGATGACGCGCTGGTGGGTCTTGTCAGCCCACTCTATCATCTTCTTCAAATCGCCAAAGTCGCCCACACCAAACGAGCCCTCACTGCGGAGCGAGAAGATGGGGATAACGGTACCTGCACCCTTCCAAGGGAATACGGGGAAGTAAACCTGGCTCAACTCATAGACAAACACCTCGTTGTCGCGGATGAGAGGAAGCGAAACGGTACGGTTGCCACCTTGTTCCCATACAGGGACGTCGAGGCCCAACAGCACAAACTTGAACTCAAAAGTCTGTGGCAGCTGGGCTACGTCGAGACTGATCACCCACTCGTGATATTCGTGTTCGTACATGGGCAGTGCCTTGTTGATATCCCAGTTGCCCAGGGCATCGCCAGCACCTGCTATGCCCAACTGCTGACCGATGCGGAGCTGGGGAGCACGAACCTTCAGGCGAACGGTCTGCTGGAATTCAGAAGTAGGACTGAACTCGCGCTGACAAGCCATGATGCAATCGGTAAAGGCCGACGAATACATATAGGCATCCTCAGGAATGTCAATCCAATGGTCGTACACCACATAGCGAATGCCCTTCTGGGCTGCAAACTCCAGGCGGTGGGGCTCCACCAGCCACTCGTGACGTATTTCTTCGTCGCCTCGTACCACACTGTAATAGTAGTCAATATAAGTACCAGCCTTGAACGTTTTGTTCAACTCAATGAACCAATGGGAATCATCGAGCGTGGTCATCTTATGGTGTGACACCTTGCTGGCATCGTCGCCACTCAGGATATTCAATACCAAGAATTCACCAAAATTGGTATGGTATTCTACATTAAATAGTAATCTCATAGTTATATAATTTTTAATTTCTTACATCTTACCTCTTACTTCTTAATCACTGTTACGCTGAGGGCACCCAGCACGAGCAGCACACCAGAGACTATCATCATGGTTGACTGATGGTGACCTACCACAGAAAGCACGATGCCACCACAGAGAGCGGCTACAATCTGAGGAATGCAGATGGTACCATTAAACAGGCCCAGATAAGCACCCATGTGACCATAACCCTGCAGGGCGTTGGTAACAAAGGTGAAAGGCATGGCAAGCATAGCAGCCCAAGCGCATCCGATCAACAGGAAGGGGATGAACTGCATGTACTGGTCGTGGAGGAAAGGTACCATGGCGAAGCCTACCGCGCCCAGCAACAGACTGGCTGCATAGGCCACCTTGATATTCTTGAACTGGGGCAGAACAGTAGCCCAGACAACCGAACCGATGGCCTGAACGGCAAAGAGCACACCCACCCAGTTGCCTGCTTCCTGGAAGGGTTCGCTGGCAGGATCGGTAGTATCCCAAACGGTCTCGGCAATGGCTCCTGTGGTATAGTTCCACATATAGAGGAATGCTGCCCAGCAGAAGAACTGTACCAGACCAACCTTCCAGAAGGTAGAGGGCGCTTTCTTCAGCAGCGTGAACCAGTTGGCAGAATCTTCCTTGTCAGTATTCTCTGCAGTGCCATTATACTCCGCATACTCCTGTGGATTCCACTCCTTCACCTTCGAAGTGGTATAGATGACACAGAGTATCAGGATGGCTGCTCCGATGTAGAACGACCAGATAACGCTATCGGGCACAACACCCTTCTCAGCCACATTACTGATGCCAATGAAGGTAAAGATGAAGGGGAAGAGATAGCCAGCCACACTTCCTGCGTTGCACAGGAACGACTGGATGCTGTAGGCCTTGGCTTTCTGCTCTTCGTTCACCATATCGCCCACCAGCATCTTAAAGGGCTGCATGGCCATATTGATACTGGTATCGAGGAACATCAGGGCTATCAGTCCGAACAGCATGGCTGCACTGACGGTAAGTCCCAGCGAACCCGCATTGGGCAGCAGGCACATCACCAGTACCGCAACAGCTGCTCCTATAAATAAATAAGGTACGCGACGACCAAAACGGGTCCACGTCCTGTCACTGAGCGTTCCGACAATCGGTTGCACAAGAATACCCATCAATGGGGGCAACACCCAGAAATAGCTCAGCGAATGAGGGTCGGCTCCCAACGTAGCAAAGATGCGGGAGATGTTAGCCGACTGGAGGGCGTAGGCTATCTGTACGCCAAAGAATCCAAAGCTCAGATTCCAAAGACTCCAAAAAGGTAAATTCGGTTTTCTTTTTAATTCATAATTCATAATGCATAATTCATAATTGGTTTTCTTTTGCTGTTTTTATTATTGACATCAGAAGTTTTAAGACTTCCTGACAATCACAAAGCATACTCTCAGATTGTTGAGGCGTTATATACCCCGTATCACGCAATATCTCTATCCAGAATTCACTTTCACTTGCCTCCTTCAATGCAATACTCAGTTTAGCCATGAAATCTGCCCTTGACACACCTCTAATTGCTTCTTTTACATTTGCTCCAACACTTGTACCACTTCGCATTAATTGTTTACCTATTACATAATCATGCTTTTCTTCACATAAATATTTATATAGGTTTACACATCTTACTGCAAAACCGTAGCTTTTAGAGACTATTATATTGTTATCTTTTTCTTTCATCATTTTAATAATTATGAATTATGCATTATGAATTATGCATTACCTTGTTGTTCCTCTTACCACAAGCCTCGTTCTCACCACTCGTCGCTCAGCCTTATCGCGAGGAAGAATGCCCTCCACCTGGTCTATCAGGATGTCGGCAGCTTCTTCGCCCACCTTCACACCTCGTTGTTCAACGGTGGTCAGCATGGGGTCGCAAGCCACAGCACGCTGTCCGTTGGTAAACCCACAGATGGAGATATCGTCGGGCACTCGGAAACCCATACGCTTGGCAGTGTACAGAATGCCAATAGCCGTATCGTCGTTGACAGCAAAGAAGCCATCGGGGATATTATCACCCTGCAACAATTCAGGAGTGATGGCCTCTGCATCCGCACGATTGTCGCAGATGCGGGTAATGCTCTCGTCATACTTCAATCCATGTTTCAAGAGGGCATCCTTGTAGCCATTGAAACGGTTCTTCGAAATCTCCAGAGTAGGAGTAGAACCATAGAAGGCTATGCGCTTGCAACCCGTCTCAATGAGATGGGTCACTGCATTGAAGGCGCCCATATAGTCGTCCACCACTACCCTACTCGCATTCACGCCCGTACATATTCTATCATAGAACACCAAGGGGACACCCGCCTCCATCAGACGCTCGAAATGATCGTACCGATGGGTATCCTTCGCCTGCGAGACGATAATGCCACAAACCTTGTTCTCGCAAAAAGACTGACAAATGCGCACCTCACGCTCATAGCTCTCACCACTCAATGCCACGATGATAAGATAGCCTCGAGCGGAAGCTTCCTCCTCAATGCCAGCCAGCACAGAAGAGAAATAAAAATGAGTGAATTCAGGTATGATGACACCGATCATTTTGATGGGTTGCACCTTGGAATGGCGCAACGACTCAGCCAGCACATTGGGTGTAAAGTTATGCTCACGCGCATACTGCTGAATCATTGCCCGTCGTTCTGCTGATATACGGGGCGAATCCTTCAGAGCACGTGACACCGTCGACACGCTGATTCCCAACTCGCGGGCGATGTCCTTCATTGTCATTGGAACTTTCTCGTTCATACGGTTCTTAGTTCTGAGTGCAAAGTTATTGAAAAGTTTTATTCGCTATTCTCTTACCTTATTTAATTATTAATAAACATCAATGCAAACGATTGCATTAACCATATAACGTATTTAACTCAAAAAAAGTATCAACGTATTTAAATTTCCTCTACTTTTGCAGATGATTTAAGTCAATATCATCGAATTTCGAGAACAATAACTTTATTTATACTAACTTTAAAAATTAAATGATGAAGCAATTAAACATTCAAACTCCGTTTAGGTTGTTTGTCCTCTTGCTGGGACTCTTCCTATCCGTAGGTGCCTTTGCTCAGATTGATGTCAAAGGCCATGTGAAAGATGCTCAGGGTGAACCGATTATCGGTGCAACCGTACGTGTGGCCAACACACAGATTGCTACGGTGACCGATTTCGACGGTAACTTCGCCCTTAAAGCTAATCAGGGTGCTGACATCACGATTTCGTATGTCGGTTATCAAACTCAGACCGTCAAGGCTGCTCCTAATTTGGTAATTACATTGCAGGATGATGCCGCACTTCTGGAAAATGTGGTGGTTATCGGTTACGGTCGTGCAAAGAAGAACGACCTGACGGGTTCGGTAACAGCTATCAAACCAGACGAAATGAATCATGGTCTTCAGACTAATGCCCAAGACATGATTTCTGGAAAAATCGCTGGTGTAAGCGTTATCTCCGATGGTGGTACCCCTGGTGGTGGTGCACAAATTCGTATCCGTGGCGGTTCGTCACTAAACGCCTCTAACGACCCTCTGATTGTTATCGATGGTCTGGCTATGGACAACTACGGTGTTCAGGGTTTGGCTAACCCATTATCAATGGTCAACCCGAACGATATCGAATCATTCACCGTTCTGAAAGATGCTTCTGCAACTGCTATTTATGGTAGCCGCGCTTCTAATGGTGTGATTATTATTACAACCAAAAAAGGCCGTGCAGGAACAGCACCAAAGATTAGCTACAACGGTAACGTATCTATCTCGTCTAAGAAGAAAACGATTGACGTGATGGACGGCAACCAATATCGCGAGTTCATCAAGAATCTCTATGGTGAAGATAGCAAGGCTTACAAAGCCTTAGGATGGTACCCCATCAGTGGCGAGACTGTAACACCCAAATACGACAAGGATGGCAACCTTTCTACTTATGTAGGTGCTTATCAAACTGGTGAACAACAGTTTGCCAACACAGACTGGCAAGACCAGATTTATCGTACTGCTGTTTCTACCGACCACAACATTACAATTGCCGGTGGTTTCAAGAATATGCCATATCGCGTATCTCTTGGCTATACCAACAATCAAGGTATCGTTAAGACATCAAAATTTGAGCGTTATACGGCAAGCGTCAACCTTTCTCCTTCATTCCTACAAGATCATCTGAAATTCAACATCAATGGTAAGGGAATGATTGCAAAGAACCGTTATGCTGATGGTGGTGCCATTGGCGCAGCTCGTTACATGGATCCCACCAAGCCTGTTACAGCAACAGACAATCAAATTTACAATAAGTATTTTGGTGGATATGCTCAGTGGTATACCGCAGCTACTTATTTGGACCCAACATGGGTACAAACAAACAACCGTAATGCGACATCCAACCCTGTTGCACTACTTGACCTCAAGGACGATCGCGCCACTTCTAAGTCTTTCGTAGGCAATATCGAAGTTGACTATGCTATTCATGGCTTTGAGGACCTGCACATTCATGCTAATGGTGGTGCCGACTTCTCAACTGGTAAGCAAACCACTACCATCAGTCCATATTCTGTAAGCAATAACTATTACGGATATGATGGCTGGAGCGAAAAGGATTCATACAACCTCTCGTTCAATGCTTATGCTCAATACATGAAAGATTTTAAGGAGATTCATCATCTGGATGTAATGGCAGGTTACGAATGGCAGCATTTCCATGTAAAGTCAGATTATAATGGATGGGGAATGTATCCTGAAACCAGCCAGGCTACTCTTGAAGTAGTAAGTGAGGATGGTCAGACAAAGACTTATGAACCTCTTGCTGGAACTAAATATGATGCTCCTACAACAGAGACTCAGTACAAGAGCGAAAACTATCTGGTTTCTTTCTTCGGACGTCTGAACTATTCATTGATGGATCGTTACCTTCTGACCTTTACTATGCGTGCTGACGGTTCTTCACGTTTCCACAAGGACAAGCGTTGGGGTTATTTCCCTTCAGTTGCTTTGGCATGGAAAATGAAAGAGGAGAGTTTCCTGAAGAACATTGAATTCTTAAGCGATGCCAAATTGCGTTTAGGATGGGGTATAACAGGTCAGCAGGAAGGTATTGGCGACTACACCTATATCTCTACGTATACTCCTAACCTCGCCCATGCATATTACAATATTGGTTTGAACAATGGTTTGACATATCGTCCTGACGCTTACAATCCTGATCTTACATGGGAGAAGACGACAACATGGAACGCAGGTATTGATCTTTCATTCCTGAACAACCGTTTGGAGTTCAACCTCGACTGGTACTATCGTAAGACAAAGGATTTGATTAACTCTGTATATGTTCCTGCTGGTTCAAACTTCCGCAACAAGGTGACCAGCAATATTGGTTCATTGCATAACACCGGTTTTGAGTTCGCAACCATCGCTCGACCCATCCAGACAAAGGATTGGCGCTGGGAAGTTAACTACAACTTCACTTACAACCACAATGAGATTGACGAACTAGTAAGTGGAAGCGGTGACAACTACTATGTTGAGACTGGTGGCATCAGTGCAGGTACTGGTGGTAACATTCAAGCTCATGCCGTAGGACATGCTGCAAGTTCGTTCTACGTTTATCAGCAGGCTTACGACAAGGACGGCAAGATTATTCCCAACACCTATGTTGACCGCAATGGTAATGGCTATATCGACAGTGGAGACCGCTACTTCTACTATAAGCCAGCCGCTGATGTAACAATGGGCTTTGGTTCAAAGCTTATCTATAAGAGCTGGGACTTCAGCTTCTCTGCACGCGCAAGTTTTGGCAACTATGTTTACAACGACAATCTTGCTGGTTCGCTGAACGTTGGCGAAGGAGCTATTTACACCCTTGGCTATGTAGGCAACCGTCCTGTAGAAGCTGTTAATCTGAATCTTACGAATCCGCTCACAGAGCAGTTCTTCTCTGACTACTTTGTACAGAACGCTTCATTCCTTAAGATGGACAACATCACATTAGGATATAGCTTTGATGGTCTCTTCAAAGGCGGAAAATACAATGGAATCAGCGGTCGCGTATATGCTACTGTCCAGAATGTATTTACTATAACAAAGTATGACGGCATTGACCCAGAAATCTCCAGCGGTATTGACAACTCTCTGTATCCACGTCCGTTTACAACGGTTCTTGGTCTTAGTCTGAACTTCTAAATTTTAAAGACAGAAAGAATTATGAAATTTTTAGATATAAAACATATTGTATCGGCTGCAGCACTGGCTATTGTTGCATTTGGTTTCACAGCCTGCACCAAAGACCTTGATGTAGAAAATATCAATCCGCAGCAGGTTCCTGATGTTAACGAGGATGCCTTGTTCACAAAGATCTATGCGAACATGGTGACTACTGGCCAGACCGGTCCTAACGGAAATGGCGACATTGACGATATCGATGAGGGCACATCTAGCCTTATCCGTCAGTTGTGGAATGCCAATGAGTTGACAACAGATGAGTCACACTGTATCTGGGGTGACGCAGGTATTCCTGAGTTCAATCACAATTCATGGAGTGACACACATCCTATGATGCAGGCTCTCTACTATCGTCTGTATTTCGGTATTACAGTTGCAAACTATTTCTTACAGCAGACTGAAGGTGCCACAGATGACAAAGTGCTTACACAGCGTGCCGAGGCTCGCTTCCTGAGAGCATTCTACTATTCTTTTATTGTTGATTTATATGGTGGCGGCCCATTCGTGACAACCGTATCAAGCGAGGCTGCTCCATATGCAAGCCGCACAGAGCTCTTCAACTATGTAGAAAAAGAACTCCTGTCAATTATCGGAGAGGGTGATGGAAATGAGATTTTGAAAGATCCCGCTCAGCGTGTAGCATATGGCCGTGCAGACAAGGCTGCTGCTTGGCTGTTGCTCTCTCGTATGTATTTGAATGCAGAGGTTTACACTGGTACCGCTCAGTGGGCAAAGGCTCAGTCTTATGCTGAGAAGGTGCTGGCTGATGGCACCTATGACATTCTGACCTCTACCTCATACAGCTATACCCCGTTCCAACTGCTCTTCATGGGTGATAACGACTCAAATGGTGCTCAGAAGGAAATTATTCTGCCTGCCATTCACGATGGAATCTCTACTCAGACATGGGGTGGATGTCTCTTTGTCATAGCTTCTACATGTAGTGAAGCCATCAATAAGGCATATTATTATGGTACTTCGGAGAACTGGGGTGGTAATCATTGCCGTAAGCAGTTTGTTGAGAAGTTCTTCCCAAGTGGCGGTTACGCAACAGGCACGCCTGATGTTGTAGCAGCATCTGCCAACGACAATCGCGCATTGTTCTATAACGATGGCCATACCGTTTCCATCACCAAGGAGAGTGACTTTACCAAGGGCTTTGCTTATGTGAAGTTTATCAACCTGCATGCAGATGGCACACAGCCTAAACACAAGCAGTTTGTAGATACCGACTATCCTATGATGCGTGCAGCAGAGGCTTATCTGAACATTGCAGAAGCAGATGCCCGTCAGCACAACGATCAGTGTACTACAACTGGCTTGAACATGATTAAAGCTTTGCGCACTCGTGCTCATGCCAACGCCAACATCACCAGTTTCTCACTCGACCAGATTTGTGATGAATGGAGTCGTGAGTTCGGTTACGAAGGCCGTCGCCGTATGGATCTGATTCGTCACAACAAGTTTGGCGGTCAGGGTAAATATAAGTGGGAATGGATGGGTGGTACCATCAAAGGCACTCCTTTCGACAAGCATTTCAATATCTTCCCTATCCCTAATAGTGATATCAATGCTAATCCCAACCTGAAGGGTCATCAGAATCCTGGCTATTAATAACTTAAATGACAACAAAAATGAAAAAGTTTAATATATTGACAATTGCACTGATGGGTATGGCCGCCTTCTCGTCATGTTCTACAGACAGAGACCACAACCCAACACTTACAGTGCCACAGTCTTTTGAACTTCTGGTTCCTGAGATTGGTACCAATGTCATCAATCTAGAAAATAGTGAATCAGTACAATTCAAGGCAAAGGCTGCTCCCAACTATGGTTTCCCGACAGAGACATCCTATTGGATTGAGATTACCGAGGAAGCTGATTTCAGCAACCCCGACAAAGTGGTATCTACTGACACTAAGGGTAATAGCACAGTGTATGATGCACCAGCCAATGAGATAGACTATGCCATCATGCAACTTCGTGGCTATGAGGAAGAAAGCCAAGTGGATAAAAATGAAGTGATTACACTGAATATCCGTATGGCAGCCACCATTTCACACGATACTGACGGCTCAACAACGGTATACTCTAACTCGCAAAGTATTAAAGTGACTCCATATTTCCTGAAGGAGAGTCTGCCTGAGATTTGGTATCTCACTGGTGGTGCTATCGCTGATGGTTCATGGGGATGTGACAAAGCAGTTATTGGTACAAGGATGATTCCTATGTATGTTAAGAGCGGTGAAGAATACAACAAATTCACAGGTAAAGGTGTTATTGAATATGTTGGTTTCTTCTTGGAGGGTCAAGGCTTCAAGATTATCGAGCCTAAAGGCCTTGGCAACTGGATGTATGGCATGTGCGGTGATGGTCATGACATTGCCGACGGTTCTGGATACACCTATCGTGGCGACGATGATGATTCAGAAAAAGGAAACATCGATGTGGCCAAATCAGGTTATTACCGTTTGATTCTTGACACTAAGGAACACGAACTGAAGACTGAAGCTTACGAGCCAGACGACCCCGTTGTCAACTATTCTTCAATGAAGATTGGTGATTTTGACATGAATGCAATGTCGACAGTAGCTGGAGTTCCAAACCACGACTGGTATGCAGTGATCACTTTGGATGCAGACTCCAACATCCTATTCACGGCAAATGACGGGACACAATGGGGTACCGATTCCTTCCCCTATGGAATTGGAGCTATTGATGGGAACAAAATCCCTGCAAAGAAGGCTACATATATTGTTTATTTCAACGATATTACTGGTGCCTATATGTTTACTGAACAAGAAGATGAATAATCTAAAAAGCGAACAATTATGAAACTGAAATCATATTTATTATTTGGTCTTGCAACGCTCTTCATGGCTTCTTGTAGCAACGACTATGAAGACTGGAAACAGCAGGCAACCAATGAACAGGGCTCCGCGATTACCTTTGGTAATGGTTCTATAGCAGAAGTGCCATATATTGACTTTGCTACAATTCCTGATAGCCAGGACTCAGTGCAGGTTTGTAAAATTACGGCACCTACCTCTTCATACAAAGAGACAGAGAATACCTATACCATAACAATGGGCAACAAAACATTCAAATTGGATGAAGAAGGACGCATGCTCTATAGCGACTTCAAAACTTATGTGGAAGCTACTTATGGCAAAAACCCGAACTACATCCGTGAGATTGCTGCAATAGTCACAGCCTATACTGGTGATGGCAAAACAGCTATTAAGCAGATTCTAGCCACCTCAGGCACATTTGCCATTAAAGCAAAGACTGTTGCTCCATTCATTGATAAGAGCTACTACTTAGTTGGTAATATTGATGGATGGAAATGTCAGAGAGTTGAGACTTACAAGTTGGTCAACAACGGCGGTGACGTCTATGATAATCCTGAATTTTCTGTTGAAATAGAGCCTGTTGCTGATATTGAGAACGGAGACGGAAAATACAACATCAAGATTATCCCTGTTTCAGCATTTAACGAAGATGGAAGCATAGCCAACTGGGGTATTGCACTTTCCGCATTAAAAGGTGTAACAGAGCCTGCTTACGAGGGCAATTTCTCATACGACAACTCTGGTGATAATATCCGCTTCGAGGCAAAAGCAGGTACAAAGACTTACAAAATAACCGTTAATCTGATGGAAGGTACTTATAAGGTAAAGCCTCAGAGTGAGCCAGAACTTTATATGACTGGTAGTGCTCTCGGATGGGGTGCATCCAAAGAGAACTGGTTAAAGCTCTTCAAAGTCAATGCCAATTGGGATGATACTAAAACAATTGACGAAGTATTCTGGACTATCCGCTATTTCGTTGCCGACGAAGAATTCAAATTTGCTCCTCAAGCAGGATGGGTTGACGACTTTGGCGGCAATCAGATGGATGTTACAGATAATGCTGATGCCGGTTTTGAGAATAATGGCTCCAACTGTAAAATAAAGAATGCCGGTTGGTACAAGATTAGAGTATATCGTGATTTAAAGATGCTCATTATCGACAAACCTGAGATATTCCTTATTGGTGATGCCGTTGGAGGATGGGATGTTGATGTTGCAGAGAACATGTTTACCGTACCTTCAACTCCTGATGGTGAATTCGTTTCACCTGAATTCGCCAATGATGGCAACCTCCGCATGTATGTTCATGTTGTTGGAGACTGGTGGCGTAGCGAATTCAACGTCTACGGCACAAGTATTGTAATTCGTACGGAAGGCGACCAGGATGCAGTAAAGGTTAAAGCAGGCCAAAAAGCTTATCTTAAATTCCCAGACCTTACGGGACGTATTGAATAATATTTCCTTATCCATTAATTCTCAAGCGGACATCTACAAACGGTGTCCGCTTGTTTTTTTGTCCTCATAGGCACAATAAAGTGGAGCACTTCATTTGAGTGCCCCACTCTATTCTTTACGCCATACACGAGGTTACTCCCATCGTGGTTGCGATTGCCGTCAGTATGCTGATAAGCAACTGAATCAGCCATTTCCATGTCTCACGCTTCATTATTCACCTCCTCCCTGGCTAGTTGGAGTCTTAGGGGCTTCATAGTCGGTCGCTTCCTCGAAGGTGATATCGCCCAACATGGCCACAGCCGCACGCGTCACACCATTCTGCGTCGAGGTGGTATACTCAGGCTGGAACAGAATTCGGGGACTCAGGGTCGAGGCGGTCAGGTCCTTCGCGTCCTCGAAACCACCGCGCTTGTTGCGCAGTCCGCACTTGAAAATACCCACATTCTCTATCTTCACCTTCTCGCCCAGTCCGATGAAATGACGCAGGGCGTAGCCCAGCTCGTCCAACACTGCGATGCAGTCCGAACGCTTCACACTGGCCTGGGTCTGGATGAAGTCCGCCAGCTGTCGCGTGGTGATATGCTTCTGGTTATACACTGCCTTGGCATAATACTTGCCATAACCCAATGACTTGGGACTTGTCTGCTTTTTCTTAATAAATTTCTGACTCATGATACTAAATTTTTAAAGTTCGCTCGACCTTCGGTCGCTTTGTACCTTCAGGTCAAAGAATTACTAAAGATTGGTGTTTCTCACGTTTGTCTTCTTTCGGGAGCGGCTCTTTGCGTGCAGCCGAGCGCGTCCGCCCATGCTGCGGAGCCTTTGCGCATAGGCTCCCGAGCCTTTCCGTAGAGTGTGCCGAGCCGCTGCGCGCCCGCTGCCCACACGCTCCGTGGTGCCTCCCAAATTTTGACAATGCAAAGGTACTAAAAATATAGGTGCGAACCAAGCCTTTTCAGGTTTTATCTTGGATTTATTTGAAATGTTAAAATGTCAAATAATCGAAAGACCGCCTAACACCCTAACGACCTAACAACCTAACATTAGCTACCGTTAGTGTCGCGCTGCTCACTTTACCCCGTATTATATTTATACATATTATTATATATATTATAATATATATAATAATATGTATAAATTAGAAACACCTTTTCCCTCCCCTATCCTAACAATCAAACATCCTAATGTTAGGGCGTTAGGTCGTTAGGTTGTTAGGGCATCTTTCTCGTTACCAAACAGCGTTGAACCTCCAAATTTCTCGCGCAGACCATTAATTGCCTCCATGGCATTATCGTAAGTAGCATGGAACTTCTCTTGTTTTGTGGTTTTATCGATGGCTAGTCGCTCGTAATCGTAGTTGTCGAGTGTGTCAAGGGCGTAGGTGTAGTCCACCACCACATTCAGAAGGTCCTGGCTCTCTACCGTTTCCTCAATCTTCTGATTGCTGATAGCACGGCTGCCACCTGAACAAGCTGGCGCAGTTCGCTAAGCTGCTCCTTACGAATGCGCTCGTTGACAACATAACCTTTAATCAAGAACTCTTTGATTATCTTGTTTGCCCATTGACGGAATTTTACGCCTCGTTTAGAATTAACGCGATATCCCACAGAGATAATCATATCAAGATTATACATCGTCATGGTACGATTAACCATACGTTTACCTTCTTGACGAACCTGTCGGAAATTCCGACATGTTGCTTCTTTCTCCAATTCCTCATCTTCATAGATGTGTTGGATGTGCTCTAAAACGTTGGTACGAGAGGACTTAAAAAGCTGAGCCATCTGAGCCTGTGTCAGCCACACAGTCTCATTCTCTAGACGAACATCAATTTGTGTTTGTCCATCCTCCGTCTGATAGATTACTATCTTCTGATCTTCTTTCATAACATTCATTTCGTTTGACAATGCTGCGATTAAGCAAGAGCCATGATGCTCGCATCAATGGCCGAGCGTAAGCAGTATCGCGGCAATCATGCCGCAAATATAATACTTTTCTATCAATATAGTATGCAAAAATCGAAAATGTTGGCCCAAGGGGGATTGTCCGTGGCGGGCAGATGCCGCTGCCTAACCAAAGACAGTAACACATCTATAGAAAAAGAAGGGTATATCCCTTATTCCCTTCAGGCATGACCTGAAGGCTTTCATCT
>Ga0256404_1003527_pt1 | contig 31660 bp, 28 predicted proteins | sample RumenRJG_01DNA_FD_185990 | JGI IMG/M metagenome (GOLD analysis project Ga0256404, IMG submission 185990) | Bovine rumen microbial communities from Lethbridge, Alberta, Canada - RJG_01 | ecosystem: Host-associated > Mammals > Digestive system > Stomach > Rumen | place: Canada: Alberta | collected...
GTCTTGCCCAGCCCGGGATCGCCCGAGAGCAGAAGATTGCCGCTGCGGGGGGAAAATTCGTAGGCATAGTCGCGGCAGGCGTCGTAGATGCGCTCCATGTTCGAGCGGGGGGAAATGTCCTGATCAGGGGGGGCGTAGGGGGAGTAGACGTCAAAGGAGAAGGTCTCGAAGCTCTGCGTGCCGAGGTCGAGGAGCCGGGAGAGCTCCTCGAGCTGGATGCGGGCATAGTAGTCGTTCAGGCAGGAGCAGACCTCGCTGCCGCGCCAGCCGGTGTCGCCGCAGAGGGGACAGTTGGGCTTATCCTCGAGGTAGTCGGCGGGATAGCCGTGGGCGACGAGCAGCTCGGCGCGCTCGCGCTGGAGGGCGAGGTTTTCCTCCCTGAGCGCCTCGATGGCGGGACGGGGGTCCGTGCCGCGGCGCAGGGCGGAGGAAATGAGCTTGGACATGGTCTCGCGCAGGGCGGCGTCGATCTCCGCGATGCGGGGGACGGCGGCATAGACCGCGCGCTCGCGCGCGTGCAGCGCGTCGGCGCGGCGCTGCTTCGCCTCCTCAAAGCGGACCATCGCGCGGCGCATGAGCTTTCCGTCGTAGGACATGAGATCCCCTCCCTTACAGGTATTGCTTCATCCAGTCGTTCTTGCCGCCGGACGGTTTTTCTTCTTTTTTCGGCGCGGCGTTTTCCGCCGCGGTCTCCGCGGGGGTGTGGAGCCCCTTTTCGTGCCAGCGCTTCAGGATGCCGTTGCAGTACGCCCACTTGAATTCGTGGCAGCGCAGGACGGTCTTATCATACGCGAGGGCGACGGTCTCGGCGGGGAAGCCCATGTCCACCCAGGCGGCGAGGTATTTCTCCTCGCTCGGGGAGGGCTTGCGTTCGCCGAGCTGAAGGACTGCCATGTAGGCGGGGTACTTCTGCTCGCGCGCGTGGAGGGCGTTGAGGTAGTCGTTTGCGCTGGTCGAGGAAAGGAGGCCCTTTCTCGCCCAGACGTAGCCCTCCTGCTCGATCCGGCGCATGGTGGGCAGTCGCCCCGCGCCGTACTGCGCGGCATGGCGGGCGATGCAGTGGTTGACGAGGAGAAAGAGCACGTCGGCGGGCAGGCCGAGGTCCTCGTAAAGCCCGAGGAGCTTGCCGACGGACGGCGTAGAGAGCGGGCCGAGCTTGCGCTCGACCTCGCGCAGAAGCGCGGAAAAGCTCGCGTCCTGCTCTAACTTGCGGGCGACGTCCTCGCGCGAATAGGCGGGGCGCTCGGCGGTGGGCGCGGGGACGGGCGAGGGAGTGGGCTCCTCCGGCTTCGGGGCGCTGACGAGTCCCATGCGGGCAAGGGCGGCCTCGGCGCGCGAGCGGCGCGCCTCGTCCCATTTGAGCTCGGCGCGGAGCGTTTCGGGGGAGGCGCTGCCGCGGTTTTTGAGCAGGCACAGGTAGAGCAGGGCGGCGTCGCCGTCCCCGCCGTCGATCAGGCGGCGCGTCACGGCGGCGGACAGGGTGATATTCTCCTGCTCGCTCAGGTGCAGAACATAGCCGGCCATAGCGCGCCTCCCTTCGTTCGATCATAAGTCCCTTTATTTTACACGAAGCGGAGCGATTCGTAAATAGGAAGATCGGGGAAATGAAAATTTTCCCGATTCCCTGACAAAATTCGCGCGGCTTTGCGTGCTGCCGCTTTTAGAATGGGGACAAGGATGCGGGGGAGACCGCGATAGGAGGGGACGCCATGGAGATCATGCACAAGGGAATGTGGACGGGCCGGCGCGTGCTGTATCTGAGCGTGGACGCGATCCGCGCGAATCCCGATCAGCCGCGGAAATACTTTGAGCCGGAGGCGCTGCGCGAGCTGGCGGAGAGCATCGGGCGCTACGGTATTTTGCAGCCGCTGACCGTGCGGCGCGGGGAGGACGGCTACGAGCTGATCGCGGGAGAGCGGCGGCTGCGGGCGGCGAAGCTCGCGGGTCTGCGGGAGGTGCCGTGCCTCGCGGTGCGGTCGGACGAGGAGAAGTCGGCGCTGCTCTCGCTGATCGAAAATTTGCAGCGGCAGGACCTGCACTACATGGAGGAGGCCGCCGCCATCGCGAAGCTCATCGCGGTCTACGGTCTGTCGCAGGAGCAGGCGGCGGAGAGGCTGGGCAAGTCGCAGAGCGCGGTGGCGAACAAGCTGAGGCTGCTGCGGCTCTCGCCTGCGTGTGTGACGCTGCTGCGCGAGGGGGGGCTTTCCGAGCGGCACGCGCGCGCCCTGCTGCGATTGAGCGACGAGAACGAGCGTCTGGCGGCGCTGCGTGTCATCATAGAGCGTGGCTGCAACGTGGCGCAGGCGGAGGCGTACATCGAATCGGTTTTGCAGCGCGCGGCGGTCACGCCGCCGCGGCGGAGGTCGACGTTCATCGTGAAGGATGTGCGGCTGTTTCTCAACACCATCCGGCGGAGCATGGGCATCATGCAGCGCGCGGGGGTGGACGCGGCGTGCGAGCGGGAGGACACGGACGAGGAGATCCGGCTGACCATCCGCATCCCGCGCACGGGGGCTGCCAAAACAGCGTAAAAATTGTAACCAAATCGTTACTCTTTTTCGCAAAATCTATGCTATACTGCAATAGACTGGCTGTGGTATACACAGCGGGATATTGATTCAGAACAGCGGGAGGGTGCCGGAATGGAAGAAAACCTGGGTGCCTTTGAGGAAAAGAGAAACGAGGCCGCGGAGACGGCGGAGAGCGCCGGTAAGGGCGGCAAGCATTTGGCGAAGGGCGGCAAAAGAGGATGGGCCATTGCCGGTATCGCGCTTGGCGTGCTGGCTGCGGCGTATCTGGGGCTGTGCGCCTACGCGGCGCTGAGCGGGACCATCTATCCCAACACGACGGTCGGCGGCGTGAACTACGGCGGCATGACCGAGGAACAGGTGGCGGCGGAGCTGACGCGGCGGGTCATTGACGCGCAGAGCGCACGGCTCGACTTTGCCGTGATGGAGGGAGACAGCTGCGAGGTGATCGCGGGTGTGGCGCTGGGCGATATTCCGGCGGACATCGACTGCCGGAAGGCCGCGGATACGCTGGCGCGGGTGCACAGCGCGAAGGGCGACGGCTTTTTCAAGAGCGGCGCGGGCTTCCTTTTCTCGCTTTTTACCGAGCATGAGGAGAGCATCGTATCCGAGGAGCCGTTTTGCTCGGCGGTGGAGCCGGTGCTGGATGCGCTGGAGTGCGAGCCGGTGGAGTTTGCCATCGCTCTGACGACCGAGAGTGCGATCAGCGTGACCAAAAGCAGGGACGGCCGCCATATCCCGGATCGGGAGCAGGCGCGGCGTGTGATCGGCGACGCGCTGCGCGGCGCATACCTTGGCGGCGGCTGCCCGCTTCAGGTGACGCTGTACGGCGATCCGGACGCGGAGGCGAGCTACGAGACCGTGCCTGCGCAGGCGGTCGATCTGGCGGCGGAGCGGGAAAAGCTCGTGGGCGAGAAGGTCAACGCGAGCTACGACATTGAAAATGAGAAGATCATCCCGAGCCATGCGGGGGTGAGCTTTACGCTCGCCGACTTGCAGAGCGCTTACGACGCGGCGGCGCCGGGGGAGACCTTCACCGTCCGGGCGACGGTCGAGCGGCCGGAGGTCACGACCGAGCAGCTGGAGGCGGGACTGTTCCGCGACGAGCTGAGCAGCTACACCACGCGCGTCGGCGGCGCGCCGGGGCGGCACAAGAACGTGAAGCTGACGGCGGAGCGCATCACGGGCTACATCCTCAACGCGGGCGACACGATGAAGTACGGCCCGCTGGTGACGCCGTTCACGGCGGAAAACGGCTATTCGCCCGCGCCGGGCTATCTCAACGGCAAGACCGTGGACATGATCGGCGGCGGCGCGTGCCAGGCGAGCTCGACGCTCTACGCGGCGGTGCTGTACGCGAACCTTGAGATCGTGCAGCGCGTGAACCACGGCTACGCCTCCGACTACATCGGCCTTGGATTGGACGCGACGGTGGCGAGCGGCGGACCGGAGTTTGAGTTCCGCAACAACACGCTCTACCCCATCAAGGTGCAGGCGGACTTTTTTACGAAGGATAAAAAGGACTACATCAAGATCACCCTTCTCGGCACCAAGACCGACGACCATTATGTGAAGATCGTGACGGAGCTCATCAGCACGACGCCCTACGAGGAGGAGCTCGTCGAGACCGACACGCTCGCGCCGGGCGAGCAGAAGGTGGAGCAGACGCCGTATACCGGCTATGTGGTCAAGACCTACCGCAATGTGTACGCGGGCGACGGGACGCTGCTCTCCTCGACCTATGAGGCGACGAGCCGCTACAAGAGCCGCAACCGCATCATTCTCGTCGGCAAGGCGGCGGATCCGACGGTCGACCCGAATGTGCCGGCAATGGATCCGACGGTGCCGGGGAGCGACCCGGGCGTGCCGACGACGGATCCGGGCGCAACGATGACGGACCCGGGCGTGCCGGATGTCGATCCGACGCAGACGCCGGCGATACCGGAGACGCCGCAGACGTCCGAGACGGCGCCGGCGGCATAAGAGAAAAAGAAAGGAGTCCTCCGCTGCCGCGGAGGGCCCCTTTTGATAAAATGCACAAGTTTTCCGAGAGAACTTGTGCATTTTTGTAAATGTGTTCAATTTTGCGAAAGTATGTTTTCAAAATTAGTGGTAAGACGCAAAGAAAATGCATAAATTCCTGCAAAAAATCGGCAAATCGCTTGCTTTTATGAAAGAGCGGGTGTACAATAAACAAACTGACAGAAGATCGGAAAACGAAATCAACAAGGACATATTAAACATATTTTGAGAGGGGTTTTTTATCATGGCTAAGTTCAAGGTTTATTACACCATCGAGCTCAATGAGGTCGCGACGCATATCTTCGAGTCCAACGACTTCGAGGTGAAGCTGTGCAGCCACAACGACGAGGAGACCTACGTCAAGGAGCTCGCCGCGTTCCAGCCCGACGCCATCATGTGCCGCACCGAGCCCATCACCGCAAAGATGATGGACACCTGCACCAACCTCAAGGTCATCGGCAAGCAGGGCGCCGGCCTCGACAACATCGACATGGATCATGCCCACGCCAAGGACATTACCGTCGTCTACGCGCCCGCCGGCAACGCCAACGCCGTTGCCGAGCACGCCGTGATGCTGATGCTCATGTGCGCCAAGCGCTTCACCTATGTTGACCGCCAGTTCCGCGGCGGCAACTTCCTCGTCCGCATGGACATGGAGCACACCTACGAGCTGGGCGGCAAGACCCTCGGCATGATCGGCTGCGGCCGCATCTCCCAGCTTGCCATGAAGAAGTGCAAGTACGGCTTCGGCATGAAGGTCATCGGCTACGACCCGTACATGACGCAGGAGAAGATCGGCGACCTGTGCGAGCTGAAGGAGACCGCGAAGGAGGTCTGGGAGCAGGCTGATTTCGTGTCCGTGCATCTGCCCGTCGTTCCCTCCACCGAGCACTCCATCGGCCGTGAGCAGTTCAGCTGGATGAAGCCCACCGCTTCCTTCATCAACTGCGCGCGCGGCGCCCTCATCAAGGAAGATGAGCTGGTCGCCTGCCTGCAGGACGGCACCCTGTTCCAGGCCGGTCTGGACGTCTTTGAGCATGAGCCCATTCAGGAGTCCAGCCGTGCGCTGTTCGATCTCGACAACGTGATCATGACCCCGCACATGGCCGCCACCACCGAGCAGAGCGTGCTCAACTGCTGCACTTCCGTCGCCAACGACATCGTTGCCGTCTGCAACGGTCAGGAGCCGCAGGTCAAGGCCCAGAAGCCCAAGTTCTAAGCGGTCGCGCTTTTGCGCGGCATTGAAAACCGCACATAAGGAAGCAGGCGGCCCAATCGGGCTGCCTGCTTCCTTTGCTGTGCGGTGCGTGCCGCCCTTTTCCGATTGGGCAAAAGGGCAAGAAAACAGACGTTTTTCCGCCGTTTTGCTGAATTTGCGGAAAAAGTGCCGTAGGGACTGGAATGTACCAAATGTTTGTGATACAATCGGCACCAATAGGACAAAACGGGATGACCCGATTTGTGTCCGGGGAGGCAGAAATGGAAGAAAATCCGATTTTGAAGGCTTCGCTCTCGATGGCGAGCGATATTCCGCTGTACGCGCAGCTGACCGGCATCATCAAGAATACCATCACGTCCGGTACGCTGCGAGTGGGCGATCTGCTGCCGAGCGAGGCGGAGCTTTGCGATAAATTCGAGATCAGCCGCAACACCGTGCGGCAGGCCATCGGCTCGCTGGAGGAGGCCGGCTTCGTCGTGCGCAAGCGCGGCAAGGGCACCTTCGTCGCCGATCCGAGCACGCGGCGCAAGGGCGTGCAGTATTCGTTCACGACGGAGATCTCGTCGATGGGCAAGCACCCCTCGTCCACACTGGTGAGCTTTGATATCATCGACCCCGCGCCGAAGATCAAGCGTCTGATGGCGCTGGAGGACGGCGTGAAGGTCTACTGCTTCACGCGCGTGCGCAACGTGGACAACGAGCCGCTGATTTTGGAGACCTCGTACTATCCGCAGCACATCTATCCGAATCTGACGCGCGAGATGCTGGAAACGCACAGCTTTTACAGCCTGCTCTACCACGTCGGCGTGGTGCCGTTCGCGGCGGAGGACAGCTATGAGGCGGTAACGCTCGGCGAGTACGAGGCGAAGCTGCTCGGCTGCGTGCCGGGGGCGGCGGCCTTCCACCACCAGCGGCGCACGACGATGGAGAACGGTCTGGTGTACGAGTGTACGTCGAGCTATATGCGCGGCGACCGCGTGCGGCTGGACGTGTGCTTCCAGAAGAGCGGCACGAGCTTCACGAGAGTGGTGGACTGAGAAGTGAAAAAAAGAAAGCGGCGGGGGACTGCCGCTTTCTTTTCTGCCGGTCGGGCGGTAGCAAACGTATGGAATATTTCAAATTCCTTGTACTATCCATTCGTGAAAAGGCTGTGAAAACCGGCAAAAATGCAACTTTTTTTCGTCATGCGTTTTGTGCAAAAGGGGGTACACAAAGCTTCCGGCCTGTGTTACGATAGGCTTACGAGCGAGGCGGCGCGCCGCCGGAATACCCGAACGGGGATATTAGGAGGAAACTCAGCTATGGCGATCAAAGTCGGCATCAACGGCTTCGGCCGAATCGGACGTGTCGTCCTGCGCATCATGATGGAGCGTCCGGAGACGTTTGACATCTGCGGCATCAATCTCCGCAAGGCGGATGTGGATTACATGGTCTATATGATCAAGTACGATTCCGTGTTCCGTCAGTTCACCGGCACGGTGGAGCGTGAGGATCAGAACCTCATCGTTAACGGCCACAGGATCCGCGTGTTCAGCGAGGCGGACGCCGCCATGATCCCCTGGGAGAGCTGCGGCGCGGAGTACGTCATCGAATCCACCGGCGCGTACAACAACACCGAAAAGGCGTCCCGCCACTTCAAGGGCGGCGCGAAGAAGGTCATCATCACCGCGCCCGCCAAGGACGAGGCGACGCCGACCTTCGTCATGGGCGTGAACCATATGCTCTACCGCAGTGATATGCGCGTGGTGTCCAACGCGAGCTGCACCACCAACTGCCTCGCGCCGCTCGCCAAGATCGTGCATGAGGAGTTCGGCATCGAGCAGAGCCTGATGTCCACCATCCATGCTGCGACGAGCAAGCAGAAGCCCGTCGATTCCCGCGGCGGCAGCGACTGGCGCACGGGCCGCAGCGTGTTCAACAACATCATTCCCTCCTCCACCGGCGCGGCGAAGGCCGTCGGCCGCGTGATCCCCGCGCTCAAGGGAAAGATGACCGGCATGAGCTTCCGCGTGCCGACCTCCGACGTGTCCGTGGTCGACCTGACCGCGCACCTCAAGACCAGCACGACCTATGCCGATATCTGCTATGCTATCCGTCACGCGAGCGAGACCTACATGAAGGGCATCATCGGCTACACCGCCGACCAGGTGGTCTCCGCCGACCTGATCGCCAATCCCTGCCCCTGCATCTTCGACGAGACCGCGGGCATCATGCTCGACGACGACTTCGTCAAGCTCATCGCGTGGTACGACAACGAGTACGGCTACTCCAACATGGTCGTGCGTCTGCTCGAGCACATGGTCGCCGTGGACAGCGGTCTGATCGTGCCCGAAAAGCGCGAGGTGCCGCAGGACGCGCCGAGCGGCAAGTAAGCGGCGCTCCGATAAAGGAATAGAAAAAGCTCCGTATGGCGAAAGCCATACGGAGCTTTTGCGTAAGAGCGGTCGTGCGCGGGTCAAAGGGGCATGACGCCGTAAAGCATCAGGTACAGCTCGGCGGCGCCGAGAAGGATCATGCAGAGGATGCCCTTGAGGCCCGGCTTTGGGACGCGCAGCGGCGTGATGAAAAGGAAGGCGAGGAGGGTGAGGCCGACGGCATAGATCACGGTCGACGCAGAGCCGAGGCGCAGCGGCAGCGCCCAGAAAAGCGGCATGACAAAGGAGGCGGCGGTGACGGGGACGCCAAGGTAGTAATGCCGGTGCTCATTCGTGGCGCTCTGGCGCTCCTCCTCCGTGACGTTGAAGTAGGCAAGGCGGATGAGCGCGGCGAGAATGTAGAAAAGGACGCTCGCGCGCAGCCACCACTCGCCGCCGCCGAGGGAGGCGCCGATGACGCCGGGGAGCACGCCGAAGCAGACCACGTCGTTGAGCGAGTCGATCTGGATGCCGAAGCGCTTTTCCTGCTCGGTGCGGTTTTTCTTCGTGCGGGCGATGCGGCCGTCGAAGGCGTCCAGCAGGCCCGAGACCATCAGGCACAGCAGGGCGGAATAGGGGCTGCCGTTCATGGCCGCGAGAATGCCGCTGACGCCGAAGGCCAGCGAGAGGTAGGTCGCAAGAACGGTATAGTCGTAAACTCCGATCATGGGCGTTCCTTCATTTCTGAAAAAATTGATGGAATCATTATAGCAAAGGAACGGGGGCTTTGCAAGAAAAGTTAGAGGGGGCTTTGTTAAGCATCTGCAAAGATGTGACGCATGGGGCGGCTCAGGCGCGCAGCCGCTCGAGCACGCGGCGGAAACGCGCCTGATCGTACACGACGGGGACAGGATAGACGGGGTTGGCCTCGGCGGCGGCCCAGGCCGCCATGCGGGGGAGGTCCTCATCGCGGATGCCGTCGAAGCGGTCGGGGATGCCGAGGGAGGCGTTGAGCGCGCGGATCGCGGCGAGGAAGCCGACGGCGCGCTCCCGCTCCGTGCCGGTGAGGCCGATGAGGGAGCCGAGGCGGGCAAGGTGGGGATGGACGGCTGCGCCGTAGTCCTCGAGCACGACCGGAAGCGTCACGGCGCAGGCAAGGCCGTGGGGAATGCCGTAAAGCCCGCCGAGGGTGTGGGCGATGGCGTGGACGTTGCCGACGCTTGCGCGTGTGAAGGCGCAGCCGGCGTCGAAGGAGGCGCGGAGCATCCGCTCGCGCGCGGTGAGGGACTGTCCGTCGCGGCAGGCGACGGGGAGATAACGGAAAATGTCGCGCACGGCGGACTCCGCGAGCGCACGGGTCTCGCGCGTGTTGTAGTAAAGGCTCAGGTAGGCCTCGACCGCGTGGGTAAGGGCGTCCATGCCCGTCTGCGCGGTGACGGTGGGCGGGAGCGAGAGCGTGAGCGTGGGGTCGAGGACGGCATAGCGGGGGATCAGGCAGAGGTCGCTGACGGCGTATTTACGGTGCTCCTCTCCGGTGACGACGGCGGCGATGGTGGCCTCTGAGCCGGTTCCGGCGGTGGTGGGAACGGCGATAAAGAGCGGGAGCGGACGGCGAACCTTCAACAGTCCGCCGAGCTGGGCGACGGTCTTATCGGGGCGGACGACGCGGGCCGCGGCGACCTTTGCCGCGTCGATGGGCGAGCCGCCGCCGAGAACGAGGAAGCTGTCGCAGCCGTCGGCGCGGTACTGCGCGGCGAGCTTCTCAACGGTGGCGACGCTCGGGTCGGACTCAACGCCGGAAAAGACGGATGGGCGGACGCCGCGCCCCTCGAGCGCGGCGCGCAGGGCGAGGAAGCGCTCGTCCGCGCATTGGCGGCGGCTGGCGACGACGAGGGGGCGCGAGGCGCCCTCGCGCGAAAAGACGTCGGGGAGCTTCAGCAGGCTGCCCGCGCCGCTAAGGACAGTGGGCGTGCGCCACGGCAGGAGCCGCGCGCCGAGGGCGAAGCCGCGCTGGAAGGCGCGGCAGGGGAGAGTCTGGAGCGGCATGGGCCGACCTCACTTTCGTAGGAGATGGATCTATCATAAAGGGGGCTGACCGAATGGTCAACCCCCTGCGGTTTAAGTTTGTATTAAGCCTGTTCGCTGGTCTCGATGATGCCGTAGCCGCCGCTGTTGCGCGTGTAGACGACGCAGATGGCATTGTCATCGTCCGTGTTGCGGAAGACGAAGAAGCTGTGGCCCAGAAGATTCATCTGCAAAATGGCCTCCTCGGGGCTCATGGGCTTGACGGCAAAGCGCTTGGTGCGCACGATGTCGAACTCGCGCTCCTCGTGGATGTCGAACTCCTCGGGGACCTCGGGCACGATGGCATCGCTGCGAAGACCCTTGGCAAGGCGGGTCTTGTTCTTGCGGATCTTGCGGTCGATCTGGCTGACCGCCTCGTCGATCGCGCCGCGCATATCGCCGTCGGCGTCCTCACAGACCGCACGGAACAGTGTGCCGTTGGCACCGCGGAGCATCACCTCGACAATGCAGCGATTCTTCTTCTCCACGGCGAAGGTCACAGTTGCTTCGGGTTCCTCCTTAAAATACTTCTCCAGCTTGCCGATCTTTTTCTCGGCATAGGCCTTGACGGAGTCGTTCAGGGAGATCTTCTTGCAGGTAAATGTGAACTTCATAACGGTTCGCTCCTTTCAATTTCTGCGAGTAGGGAAAGCAAAAAGGAAGTCTCAGCCGACTCCCTCTTCACTTTTACTGATTATAGCATGAAAAGGGAAAATAGCCAATAGGTCAATTTGCAATTTTTTTGTTTTGTCTATTTTGACGAAAATGAACGCCGCGACACGCTTCGACCGCGTGCGGCGGCGTTCGACAAAAGCTCCTGTTGCGAAAGGTGGACAAGGGTGGTAGTATAGTCCATGGAAGCTTTCCAATATCCCACCCGCTTGGGCCGCTGTCGAGAGACGGCGGCTCCTTTTTATGCCTCGAGCAGCTCCTCGTCGAGCAGGGCGAGGATGGCGCGGTCGGCGCTGTGGTAGTAGGCGCTCTCGCCGACGAGGGCGGTGACGCCCGCGCGGTCGAAGTAGGAGCGGACGTCCTCGGCCACGCCGCAGAAGGCGATGGTGTGGCCCTTGGCGAGCAGGCGCTGGCAGAGCTCGAGCACGGCCTGCGCGCCGGAGACGTCCACGCTCGGCATTCCGCGCAGGGAGAGGATCAGGTGGTCCTCCTCGGGAATGTCCTGCAGGCGGTGGTTGAATTCGTCCACCGCGCCGAAGAAGAGGGAGCCGGTGACGTAGACCACGCCGGCGGAGTCGAGAATGGGAGATTTGCCGACGTCATAGCGCAGGCGGTTGCCGTCGATGGTGGAGAAGGCGACGTGGATGCGGCTGCTCCGGGCGACGTAGAGAATGGCGGAGTAGATGACGCCGAGGATGATGGCGACGGTGAGATCGAAAACGACGGTCGCGAGCATCGTGACGAGGAACTGGCTGATGGCGGACTTGAAGCGGTGGGCGAAGATGTAGCGAATGCCTGCCCAGTCGTTCATGCGCCAGGCGGTGACCATCAGGACGCCCGCGAGCGCAGAGAGCGGCAGGCGCGCCATGACGCCGCCGAGCAGGAACATGGAGGCGAGCAGAAAGACGGAGTGAAACACGCTTGTCAGGCGCGTCTGCTGACCGGATTTGATGGCAACGCTCGTGCGGGCGATGGCCGCGGTGGCGGGCACGCCGCCGAAGAAGGGCAGGAGGATATTGCCGACGCCCTGCGCGATGAGCTCCTGATCGGCGTGGAAGGGCTCGCTTTTCATGCGGGCGGCGGACGCGCCGCACAGCAGGCTCTCGATCATGCCGAGGGCGGCGATGGTGACGACGGGGGAGATGAGGTCCGAGAGCATATCGAGGCTCAGACTGCCGAGGCGCAGGCGGTCGGAGAGGAGAAGCGTGCGGGGAATGTCGCCGACAACGGCAAGCTCGTCAAGGCCCAGCACGGCGGCGAGGGCGGTGGCGGCAATGATGCCGATAAGCGAGCCGGGAACCTTCGCGCCCCATTTCTTCGGCCAGACGAGCATGACGGCGACGACCAGCACGCCGATGAGGACGGCCTGGAGGTTCGGGTGGAAGCCGAGGCGGGCGTAGGAGGCGAGCTTTTCGAGGTTGGAGCTGCCCTCTGAGACGGTGCCGAAGAAGTTATCGACCTGCCCGAGCGCGATGATGATGGCGATGCCGGAGGTGAAGCCCATGATGACGGGCATCGGAATGAAGCCGATGAGGCGGCCGAGCTTCAAAAGTCCCGCGGCGAGCAGCAGTACGCCGGCGGCAAAGCAGGCGAAGAAGACGCCCTGCAGCCCGTACTGCGCGACGATGCCGATGAGCACGGCGCTCATCGCGCCGGTGGGGCCGGAGACCTGATAGGACGCACCGCCGAGAATGGCGATGACGATGCCCGCGAGGATGGCGGTGACGAGTCCCGCGGCGGCGGACGCGCCGGAGCTGACGCCGAACGCCAGCGCGAGCGGCAGCGCCACGGCGCAGACGGTCAGGCCCGCCATGACGTCCTTGAGGAGCTTGTCGGCGTTATAGCCGGCAAATTCGGTGCGAAGATCGCGGAAAAAGGCAGAAAACATACACATTCCCCCCGGGCAATACCGCAGCATGGAGCAGGAGCGGCTTGCACAAAGCGCCGCGGCTTTCATTGTGCGGTGCTGCCCTAAAATTCTGCACCCACTATAACACGCGGAAAAGGGAGGGGCAAGAAGGGAAGGAGGCGACGTTAAAAAAACGTTAAAAAAACGAAAACGGCGGCAATGTGCCGCCGTTTTCTGTGCAACCGGATACGGGAAAAAGAAGAAGGGACGGCGCACTCGCGCCGCCCCTTCGGGAGCTTTAGTTGCTGACGTCGTAAAAGACCTTTTCACCGGGGGAGACCATGTCGAGCTGCTCGCGGGCAAGCTCCTGCAGGTACTCGGGATCGTCGGCCTTTTCGAGCGCGGAGGAGAGGGAATCGTTCTCGCGCTGCTGCTGCTCGAGCTGCGCGGAAAGGGTCTGCTTTTCGGCCTCAGCGCGGCTGATCTCCTGCCGGAGGTTCAGAAGGTGCGCGCCGATGAGAAGCAGCAGAGCGAGAAGCAGCAGCTTCGGGAGCGCTCCGCCGCCCTGCTTTTTGCGCGCGGTCTTTTCCTCTGCCATACTGCACACCTCCCCTTCGTTCCGCGGCGCGGCGGGAACGCCGCGCCGACCGTTTGTAATTTTCTATTATAAGGGTGCGGCGCGAAAAAAGAAAGAGCTTTTTGGCAACTTTGTGCAGTTTACCATAATATTTTTTTACCAGCAGAAGCGGCGCGCGCAGAAGACGGGCGAAGGCAAAGAGACAGTCGGCCCAGAAGTCCCAAAGCGGGCGGAGGAGCGGCGAGAGGAGCGCGAAGCTCAGGTACGCGCCAAGGGCAATGAAGGCGAGCATATAGAGCCGCAGCTCGCCCTGGCCGATGCGCAGCGTAAAGGCGAGAAGGGCGGCGGCGAGGAAGAGACAGTAGAGCGCGTCGAGCAGGTCCGTCAGGGCGCGGCGGGTGCGGCGGCGCAGGCGGAGCGCGCGCAGGCCGTCATAGAGCAGGGCGAACGCCGCGCCGAGAAAAAGGGAGCGCCAGAGGGCGTCGAGCTGTGCGCCGATCTCGATGCCCATGGCTCAGCCTCCGAACAGGCGGCTGAGCAGCCCGCCGGAGGGGCGGTCGGTGTCCTCATAGAGGAGCGAGTCGATGCGGCCGTCGACGTGGAGCTCGCCGCCGTCCAGGCTGAGCTTGCCGATGTGCAGGCTCTCGCCCGTGACGATGAGCGTGCCGGCGGAGGTGGTCATGACGATCTCGTTTTCGTCGAAGCGGTCGACGTCGTCCACGCCGGAGACGATCAGGCGCTCGCGCCCGTCGAGCTCGACGCGGTGGGCGGCAGCGGGGGGAAGGGTATCGTAAGGCATAGCGGAACCTCCTGAAAAAATGATCTCCCATACACCAGAGTGTATGGGAGGCGTGTCCGGGTTATGCCTGCTTTGCGTCAGATGTTCGGCAGCTCGCGGTAGAGCGCGGCGGCGTCCGCCTTGCCGACGTTGTCCGCCACGGAGAGGACCTCGACCGCGAGGGTGCGCTCGCCGAAGTGGATGGCGATGCGGTCGCCGACCTTGACGTCGTAGGACGCGCGGGCGACGCGGTCGTTGACCGTGATGCGGCCGAGGTCGCAGGCCTCGTTCGCCACGGTGCGGCGCTTGATGAGGCGCGAGACCTTGAGGTATTTATCGAGACGCATGGGGAAATGCTCCTTTCGCGGAAATGCCTGCGGCAAAAAGCAAAGGAGCGGGGTGACCCGCTCCTTTGAAGGTGTGTCAGCCAACGATGTCCTTGAGCGCCTTGCCGGCCTTGAAGGTCGGGACCTTGGAAGCGGCGATCTTGATCTCGGCGCCGGTGGCGGGGTTGCGGCCAATGCGCTCGGCGCGGGTCTTGACCTCAAAAGAGCCAAAGCCGACGAGCTGGACCTTCTCGCCTTCCTTGAGGGATGCGGCGATGGCGTCGAAAGCGGCGGTGACGACGGCTTCGGCTTCCTTCTTGGAAACGCCGGCCTTTTCAGCGGCAGCAGCAATGAGTTCGGTCTTATTCATGGTAAATAGCCTCCTGTTTGTAGTTGTATTGCCGCGAACGGTCCGCGGCGAGGGGTATAAACAAAAAACGACAAGGCGTTTTTCATTCCGTGGGGTGCTTGGCCTCGTTCCAGAGGCGGGTGAGCTCGTCGAGCGGGAGCGAGGACATCTCCGCGCCGCGCGCGGCGCAGGCCTCCTCCACGCGGCGGAAGCGGGCGATGAATTTCTCGCAGGTGGCGTTCAGCGCGTCCTCGGGGTCGACGTTCAGAAAGCGGCCAGCCTTGACGGCGGCAAAGAGCACGTCGCCGAGCTCCTCGGAGAAGTTCGTGCCGCGCTCGACGGCCTCGCGCAGCTCGCGCGTTTCCTCGTCGAGCTTGTCCAGCGCGCCGGAGACGTCGGCAAATTCAAAGCCGGCCTTGGCGGCCTTGCTCTGGAGCTTGTCCGCGCGCCAGAGGGCGGGCAGCGAACGGGCGACCGCGTCCATCGCGTCGGCGGTGGTCTGCTGGCCCTTTTCCTGCCGCTTGAGCGCCTCCCAGTTCACGAGGACCTCCTCGCTGGTGTCAGCGGCAGCGGTTCCGAAAACGTGGGGGTGGCGGAAGATGAGCTTTTTGCAGATGTGATCGGTCACATCGTCGGTGGTGAAGCGGCCCGCATCCTCCTCAATGTGGATGTTGAAGAGGACCTGCATGAGCATGTCGCCCAGCTCCTCGCACATGAGGGCGGGATCGTCGCGGTCGAACGCCTCGGCGGCCTCGTAGGCCTCCTCTAAAAAATTGCGGCGGTCGGAAAGATGGGTCTGCGCGCGATCCCATGGGCAGCCGCCCGGTGCGCGCAGGATACGCAGGATCTCGATGAGGTCCTGTAGGGAGTATGTCTCTTTCCTTTCAAAATTTACCATATCTTATGTCCTATTGCAAGATTTTTCTGTGATTTTTCAAGGGGTTTCGGGCTTTTTTAAGAAATGTGGAGGAGACGGGCGAGCTTATCGCCCTTGGGCAGCAGCTCGAGGTCGCTGCGGCGGATGCAATGCAGGGCGAGCACGAGCACGCCGTAGATCACCACAGCGACGCCGATGGCAAGGCCCACGCACAAGAGAAGCGTGAGGCGGCCGGCCTCCTCGACGGAGGGGATGAGGAAATGCGCGGCGAGGGCGTAGACGCCGCGGGCGGCGAACGCCATGACGAGCGAGGCGAAGAGCGGGCGCAGGAAATAGCCGGGGTAGTTGAGCCGGAAGGGGGCGATGCGCGCGACGGCGATGAGGTTCAAAAGCGCGGTGAGCGCGAAGCACACGAGCGTGCCGATGGGCGCGCCGTGGATATTGACGGAGGGAAGGGCGACGAGGTTGTAGTTCAGGACGATCTTCACGACGCCGCCGACGAGCATGGTGACGATGGGAACGCTGACGCGGCCGTACGCTTGCAGGATCGAATTGGTGATGAGCATGAGGCAGACGAAGATGCTGGCGATGCCGAGCACCGCGAGCAGCGAGCCGCCGAGCTCGGCGTTGTAGCTGCGGTAGAAAAGGCGGAAGAGCGGATCGCTCAGCGCCCAGAGGCCGAGACCCATCGGGAAGGCGAGCAGCGCCGTGACGCGCAGGGACGAGCGCACGATGCGGGCGGACTGCCGGCGGTCGCGCTGCGTGACGGCGGCGGAGACGGCGGGGATGACCGAGGCGGTGAGCGCGACCATGAGCGAGGAGGGCAGGTTGTAAAGGTCCATGCAGGCGGAGTAGTTGCCGTAGGCGGCGCGCATCTGGTCGAGCGTGTAGCCGAGGGCGTCCTGCAGTCTGCCCTGGACGAGCTTGGTGTCGATGAGGGTGATGAGGGAGACCATCGAGGACGAGAGGGTGATGGGAATGGCGAGGGCGAGGAGCCGGCGAAGGATCGCGCGGTCCGACGCGCAGGACTCGCCGCGGCGCAGCGCGGGTCGGTGGCGCAGGTAGTCGATCGCCATGTAGACGAGCGAGAGGATGGTGCCGGCGGTGACGCCGGCAATGGCGCCCGCGGCGGCGATGTAGTCCGGCTGACCGATGCGCAGAAGCCACATTGAGAGCGCGAGACCGAGCACGAGCTTGCAGAGGGCCTCGATGATCTGCGAGACGGCGGTGGGCGTCATGTACTGCCGGCCCTGCGCGTAGCCGCGGAAGGCGGACAGGCAGCCCACGCACACGACGGCGGGCGCGAGAGCGCGGATGCCGTAGGCGGCGCGGGGATTGTTCAGAAAGCCCGCGAGCAGGTCGCTGCCCCACCACATGAGCGCGAACGAGGCGACGCCCAGCACGAGAAAGACCGAGAGCGAAACGCGGAAGGTGCGGTGCGCCTGCCGGGTGCGGCCGAGGGCGTAGGACTCGCTCACGAGCTTGGAGAGCGCGACGGGAAGACCCGCGGTCGAGACGGTCAGGAGCGTGGCGTAGATGTTATAGGCGTTGGAGAAGTCTGCGCTGCCGCCTTCGCCGAGGATGTTGCGCAGCGGGATCTTGAAGACCGCGCCGATGATCTTGACCGCGACGATGCCGAACGCGAGCACGGCGGCGCCGCCGAGGAAGGATTGCTTTTTTTCAGTAGCCATAGAAAGGCCCTTTCCCGATCAGAGAGATTCCAGACAGGACAGAAGAAATTCCGAAAACACGGGGGCTGCCGCCTCGGCGGCCTCGTTGACCTCCGCGCCGGAGAGCGGCTGCGGGAGGACACCCGCCGCCATGTTGGCGAGCAGCGTCACGCCCATGACCTCCATGCCGCAGTGGGCGGCGACGATGGTCTCGGGCACGGTGGACATACCGACCGCGTCGGCGCCGAGCACGCGCGCGGCGCGGACCTCGGCGGGCGTTTCAAACTGCGGGCCGGGGAAATACATATAAACGCCCTCACGCAGAGGAATGTTGTGCGCCTTTGCCGCTTCATGGGCGAGGGCGCGCAGACGCGGGGTGTAGACGGAGGACATATCGGGGAAGCGGGTGCCGAACTCCTCAAGGTTGGGGCCGCGGAGGGGACCGAAGTCGAAGAGCTTGATGTGATCGGAGAGGAGCATCAGCTCACCCACGTTCCAGTCGGTGTTGACGCAGCCGGCGGCGTTGGTGACGAAGAGCGTCTTTGCGCCGAGCAGGCGCACGACGCGCACGGCGTAAGCCGCCTCGGCCATGGTGTAGCCCTCGTAGCAGTGCATCCGGCCCTGCATGACCGCGACGCGCCTGCCGCGGAGCGTGCCGAACACGAAGCGGCCCTTATGACCGGGGGCGGTGGAGGGACGGAAATGGGGCACCTCGCCGTAATCGACGAAAACCGGGTCTTCCACGGCGTCGCCGAGGAAGCCGAGCCCGCTGCCGAGGATCAGCAGCGCCTCGGGCGTGAAGCCGTTGAGGCGGGTGCGGAGAAAATCCGCGCTTTCGCAGTAGCTTGAGTAGGTCATGTATGTTCCTCCGGTTCGCGATAGAAGTCCGCAAAGGCGGCAAGGTTGGCGCTGCGCTTCTCCGCGAGGTCAATGTACTCGCGGGGGTATTTGGCGTTGAAGGCGCGGCGGATCAGCCCGCCGCCGACCATCTTGGTCGAGCCGCCCGCGCCGAGGGAGAGAATGGAGTGCAGCTCCTCCATGATGTAGATGTTGTAAAGGCCCTCACCGCCGGGGCGCGTCCAGCCGACGTTTTCAAAGCTGCCGGACATATACTTCTGGCGGTAGAGGTAATAAGGCTCAAAGCCATGTTTACGCAGCGTGGGGTCGGCATAGTCCAGCATTTCGGCGACTTCATCTGCGGACGGGATGCGGCTGCCCTCGAGCGTGATGCGGCTGCCCTTTTTGAGGGACAGCGTGTGGACGGTGATGTTGTCCGCGCCCATGGAGAGCACCTCGTCAAGACTGCGGCGGAATCCCTCGGGCGTGTCCTCGGGAAGACCGGCGATGAGGTCCATGTTGACGTGGGGGAAGCCTGCCGCCATCACCTCGCGCATGGCGCGGCGGATGTCGTCCGCCGTGTGGCGGCGGCCGATGGCCGCGAGGACGCGGTCCTCCATCGTCTGGGGGTTGACGGAAACGCGGGTGACGCCGTGTGCGCGGAGGACGGCGAGCTTTTCGGGGTCGATGGTGTCAGGGCGGCCCGCCTCGATGGTGGACTCCGCAAGGGAGGTGAAATCGAAGCTCTGCTCGAGCCTTGTGAGCAGGCGGTCCATCTGCTCCGCCGTGAGTGTGGTCGGCGTGCCGCCGCCCATGTAGAAGGACTTGATATGCAGGCCGAGGGAGCGGACCATCGCGCCCGCCTGCTCGATCTCGTCGAAAAGGGCGGCGAGGTAGGGCTCGACGAGGGCGAAGGACTTCTCCACGCTCTGCGCGACGAAGCTGCAGTAGGCGCAGCGGGTCGGGCAGAACGGGATGCCGACATAGAGCGAGATGTCGTTCGGCTTGAGGTCGTTCTGCACGCGAAGTCCCGTTTCGGCGGCCTCAAGCGCGAGGCGGGCGCGCTGCGGCGTGACGGAGTAGACCTCCTCAAGCTCGGTGAGGACGGCGGCGGGAGCTTTCCCCTCGCGCAGGAGCGAGACGGCGACCTTGCTCGGGCGCACGCCGGTGAGGCTGCCCCATGCGGGGGTGACGCAAAGGACCTCCTTCGCCGCGCGGAAGAAGCTCAGGCCCAGCGCGTGACGGCGCTGCCCTTCCTTTTCGTAGTCCGTGCCGGAGAGGGGATAGCTGTAGCAGTCGGCGGCGGCTTTGCCGCCGCAGCGCAGCTCGGTGGTGACGCAGACGCTGTCCGCGTCCTCGGTCAGCGTGATGCGCGCCGCGCTCGCGTCCTCGTCCGTGACGGGACCGTAGACGGGCCGCTCGTCGGGAAAGAGGGTGAGCAGGCTCTGCTCGACCGCGTATTTTTCATCATGCCCAATGAGCTCGAGCTTCATAAGGGTGTGCGCTCCTTTTTATCGTAATGCCTGACGGATAAAGGGATTATACTGCTTCTCGCGCGCGAGGGTGGTGGAGTCCATGTGGCCGGGGTAAACGGTGTAGTCGCCCTCCAGCCGGCCGAGGCGGCGCAGGGAGGCAAGCATTTCCATCGGGTCGCCGCCGGGAAGATCGGTGCGGCCGCAGGAGCCGGCAAAGAGCGTGTCGCCGACGAAGAGGGCATCGCCGACCTTGAGCGTGACGCTGCCGGCGGTGTGGCCGGGGGTGTAGAGGACGGAGATCGTCAGCGAGCCGAGGGGGAGCGTATCGCCCTCGTCGTAATAGTTCAGGCTGTCGATGACGCCCTCGAGCGGGTAGTGGTAGATGCCGGAGCCGTTCGCGTCAAGGCGGTGGATATAGACCGCAGCCGCGGGATAGCGCTTGTGCATGGCGGGTGCGGCGAGCGTGTGGTCGCGATGGCCGTGGGTGAGGAGGATATAGCGCAGCGTGACACCCTCGCGCTCGATGAGGGCGGAGAGCTCGTCGGGGGAATCGGCGGGGTCGATGAGCGCGGCCTCGCGCGTGGCTTCGTCGATGAGCAGGTAGCAGTTGGTGCCGAGCTCGCCGACGACGGTGGTGATGACTTTCATAAAACTGACCTCCGTTCGGTTACTTGGGGGCTTCCAGATCCTTCGTGTCCACGATGAGGGTGAAGGGGCCGTCGTTGACGGAATCGACGGCCATATAGGCGCCGAACTCGCCGGTCTCAACGTGATAGCCCTTGGCGCGGACGAGGGAGACGAATTTTTCGTAGAGGGGGATGGCGGTCTCGGGGCGGGCGGCGTTCAGAAACTCGGGGCGGCGGCCCTTGCGGCAGTTGCCGTAGAGCGTGAACTGCGAAACGATCATGATCTCGCCGCCGACCTCGTCGAGCGTGAGGTTGATCTTGCCGTCGGCGTCTTCAAAAAGACGGAGCGAGCAGAGCTTGTCGGCGAGCTTGACGGCCTGGGCCTCGGTATCGTCGTGTGTGACGGCGAGGAGGATGAGAAAGCCTCTGCCGATGGAGCGCGTTTCCCGCTCGTCGATGGTGACGCTGGCGCGCCGGACGCGCATGAGGACTGCTTTCATGGCGGTTCTCCTTATCGCTTATTTGCTGAGCTTGGCGCGCAGGGCCTCGCCGGCCTCCTCGTAGCCGGGCTTGCCGAGCAGCGCGAACATATTCTTCTTGTAGGCCTCGACGCCGGGCTGATCGAAGGGATTGACGCCGAGCAGATAGCCGGACAGGCCGCAGGAGAACTCAAAGAAGTAAATGAGTTCGCCGAGGGTGCGGGCATTGCGCTCGCCGGCGGAGACGATGAGGTTGGGGACGCCGCCTTCGACGTGGGCGAGGAGCGTGCCATCCATCGCCTGACGGTTGATGAAGTCCATCGTTTTGCCCTCGAGGAAGTTCAGGCCGTCGCCGTTGACATCGTCGTGCGGGACGGTGAGTTGGTCGGGATCGGCGGCGAAGCGGACGACGGTCTCCAGCAGCGTGCGCTCGCCCTGCTGGATATACTGGCCCATGGAGTGCAGGTCGGCGGTGAAATCGACGCTGGCGGGGAAGAGGCCCTTGCCCTCCTTGCCCTCGCTCTCGCCGTAGAGCTGCTTCCACCACTCCGCCATGAAGCGGAACGACGGCTCGAAGCAGGCGAGCAGCTCGATCTTCTTGCCGGAGCGGTAGAGCTCGTGGCGCATGGCAGCGTACTGCCACGCGGGGTTGGTGTAGTCCGCGATCTCGCAGAGCGCTTCCATTTCCCGCGCGCCGGCGAGCAGCGCGTCGGTGTCCACGCCCGCGACGGCGATGGGGAGCAGGCCGACCGCGGTGAGGACGCTGTAGCGTCCGCCGACGTTGTCAGGCACGACGAACTCCTCGTAGCCCTCGGCGTCCGCGAGGGACTTGAGAGCGCCCTTGTGCGCGTCGGTGGTGGCGTAGATGCGCTGCGCCGCGCCCGCCTTGCCGTACTTTTGCTCAAGCCTTTCGCGGAAGAAGCGGAAGGCGACGGCGGGCTCGGTGGTCGTGCCGGACTTGGAAATGACGTTGACGGAGAAGTCATCGTCGCCGATGAGCTCCATCACCTCGCGCAGCGCGGCGGAGGACAGACCGTTGCCGATGAAGTAGACGTTGGGGGTGTCCTTTTTCTTCAGGTTGTAGTTGGGCGAGCACAGACACTCGATCACGCCGCGCGCGCCGAGGTAGCTGCCGCCGATGCCGATGACGACAAGGGCCTTGGAGTCGCCTTGGATCTTTTTTGCGGCGGCGAGAATGCGCGCATATTCCGCGCGGTCGTACTGCGCGGGCAGGCGGACCCAGCCGATGAAATCGTCGCCCTTGCCGCCGCCGTTGAGGAGCTCGCGCTGCGCGCGCTCGAGACGGGGGCAGAGGACTTCTTCATAGGGATAGGAAAGGAAGGGCTTTGCGTGGGAAACGTTGATGGAAAGCATGATAGAATTCCTCCTTATAAAATTCAGAGCGTCAGCCGGCGGGGCGGTCGACCTTCATCACGCCGCTGATCTGATGGAGGCGGCGCATGACGGCGGAGAGCTGCTCGCTGTCGGCGACGAAGATCTCGAGATGGATGAGGGCGAAGCCGTCCGCGGTGGTCTTGGCGTTGAGGCCCGCGACGCGGGTCTGCGTGGACGAGAGGACGGCGGAGACGTCGAGCACGAGGTCGATGCGGTCCTTGGCGTAGATGTCGAGCGAGGTCTGGTAGGACTGCTTGACGTCCTTGCCCCAGCTGACCTTGACCCAGCGGCCGGCCTCCTCGGGACGGCGGCGCTCGGGCGCGGCGTTGGGACAGTCGGCGCGGTGGACGGACACGCCGTAGCCGCGGGTGATGAAGCCGACGATGTCATCGCCCGGAACGGGCGTGCAGCACTTGGAGAACTTGACGAGGCAGTTGGAAAGCCCCTGCACCACGATGCCGTCCTCGCTCTTTTCACGCATGGGAACGGCGGGGCGGGTCTTGCCCGGCTCGCCGGGGATGGGCACGGTGGCGTCGCGCTCGGCCTGCTGCTGCTTATTGAGCGCCTTGAGCTCGTCGCGGATGCGGTTGACGGCCTTCTGCGCCGAGAAGCCGCCGTAGCCGATGGCGGCATACATATCGTCGAGGTTGCCGAAGCCGGTCTTTTTGAGCAGCGTGGGGCGCAGCTCGTCCCCGGTGACGGCGGCGACGGAGATGCCGTAGTGCTTGAGCTCGGATTCAAAGGCGGCGCGGCCGTTGACGATGTTCTCCTCGCGCTTTTCCTTCTTGAACCACTGGCGGATCTTGCCGCGCGCCTCGTTGGACTTGGCGATCTGAAGCCAGTCGCGGCTGGGGCCGTGGGCGGATTTGCTCGTGAGGATCTCGACCACGTCGCCGTTTTTGAGCTGGTAGTCGAGCGGGACGATGCGCCCGTTGACCTTGGCGCCGACCATGGAGTTGCCGACGGCGGAGTGGACGGAGTAGGCGAAGTCGATGGGCGTCGCGCCGGTGGGGAGGTTCGTCACGTCGCCGCGCGGGGTGAAGACGAACACCTCGTCGGCGAACATATCGACCTTGAGGGTGTGGATAAATTCCTCGGCGTCCGTATTCTCCTGATTTTCGAGGAGACGGCGGACCCATTCGTAGTTCTGCTCGTTGGCGCTGCCGGAGATGCCCTGCTTGTACTTCCAATGGGCGGCGATGCCGTATTCGGCGATGTCGTGCATCTCCTGCGTGCGGATCTGCACCTCGAACATCACGCCGTCGGGGCCCATGACCGTGGTGTGGAGCGACTGATAGCCGTTGGGCTTGGGCGTGCCGATATAGTCCTTGAAGCGGCCGAGCACGGGGCGGTAAAGGTCGTGGATGACGCCGAGAACGTTGTAGCAGTCCGCGACGGTATCGACGATGACGCGGAAGGCGAAGAGGTCGAACACCTCATCCATGGTTTTGCTCTGGGCATACATCTTGCGGTAGATGCTGTAGGGGTGCTTCATGCGGCCGTAGACGCGGCGGAAGGGAATATGGTCCTCGGTGAGCTTGCCCTCGATCTGCTTCTGGATGCGCTCCATGAACGAGCCGTATTCCTTGGACTTCTCCTCGAGGGAGTGGGTGATCTCGTTGAAGGCGGTGGGGTCGAGGTATTTGAGGGAAAGGTCCTCCAGCTCCCACTTCATGCGCTGCATACCGAGCCGGTGGGCGATGGGGGCGTAGATCTCCATCGTCTCGAGCGACTTCTGGCGCTGCTTGTCGGTGGACTGATACTCCATCGTGCGCATATTGTGCGTGCGGTCGGCGATCTTGATGAGGATGACGCGGATGTCCTTGGCCATCGCCATGAGCATCTTGCGCAGATTTTCCATCTGCTCCTCTTCCTTGCTCGTGTAGTGGACGCGCGTGAGCTTGGAAACGCCCTCGACCAGATCGGCGACGGTGGGGGAGAAGCGCTTGGCGATGTCGTCGTAGGTCGCGTCGGTGTCCTCGATGCAGTCGTGCAGGAGGGCGGCGATGATGGATTCGCTGTCAAGATGCAGCTCCTCGGCTACGATCTGCGCGACGGCGATGGGGTGGGTGACGAAGGGCGAGCCGTCCTTGCGCTTCTGGGCGCCGTGGTGCGCGGCGGCGTAGCGGAAGGCGGCGTCGATCTGGGCGAAGTCCGCGCCGGGGTTGTAGGCGCGGATGGTCTCGACCAGATGATCGTACTGCTTCTGCACCACCTCGGGGATGGGCCGGGGGGTCTGCTCAATGGGAGCCTGCTCGGCTGTTTTTGCGTCGCTCATACGCTGCTGCCTCCTTTCGTTCCGTCCAGTCCCTCGCGCAGGGCGCAGAGATAGGGGCTGGCGTCAAGATCCACACGCTTGCCGCCGGTGAGACGGAGCGTGATGTATTTGTCGTGGCGCTCGACGGTCACGAGCCCGCGCTCGGCAAAGACCGCGAGACACATGACCGTGCGCGGAAAGCTCTCCGCGCCAAGGGTCTCGGCGGAGAGCCGCCGCAGGAAGGGCAGCTCCGGAGAGGTGAGCGTTCCGTCCACCTCGCGCTCGAGCGCACGCCAGACGCGCACGAACTGCTCGCGCGAGGGCAGGAGCTTCGCGGCGTCCTTCGCGCTCACGCCGCCGCCGCGGATCAGCGTGCGGCACAGCTCAAGCTGCTCGGCCTCGCGGGCGCCGGGGTCGTGCGCGCTGCGCAGATCGACGAGCTGGAGCTGCAGGGAGCGGCTCCCGCGGAACTCATTGACCTGAAGGTAGAAGGCGGCGTCCACGCGCTCGCCGACGGTCAGGCCGCATTCCGCGGGGGTGACGGAGAAGAAGATGCCGTCGAAGCTCGTGTGGCCCTTCTGGAGCCGGAGCTTGAGATGCTTGTTCTGTCCTACGCTCTGCATGGACTCCAGCCGCGCGCCGCGCAGGCAGAAAACAGGGCGGTTGTTGCCCGCGCCGTAGGGCTCGAGACGGGAAAGCTCCTCGACCTCCTGAAGCGTGATGAGGCTCGGGCGGGTGAGGGCGGCGTCGATCTCCAGCGAGGAGACGGGGGCCGAGTCGCCGCAGTGGGTGCGGACGTATTGATTGATGCGCTTGCGGAAGGCGGGGATATTCTCCTCCTTGATGGTGAAGCCCGCGGCGAGCTCGTGCCCGCCGAAGCCGACGAGCAGGTCGCTGCACGCTTCGAGCGCGGCAAAGAGGTTGAAGCCGCCGTAGCTGCGGCAGGAGCCCTTGCCCATGCCGCCGGCGAGGTGGATCATGAAGCTGGGGCAGGAGAATTTTTCGGAAAGACGCGAGGCGACGATGCCGACCACGCCCTGATGCCATTCCTCGCTCGAGAGCACGAGCGCGTTGCGCTCGGTGGGGGCGAGTGTGTCCATCTGCTCGATGGCGCAGCGGAAGATATCCTGCTCGACGCTCTGGCGCTCGCGGTTGAGGTCGCACAGCTCGCGGGCGAGCCGCTCCGCCTTGGCGGGGTCCTGCGTGAGCAGGAGCTCGGCGGCCAGCTCCGCGCGGCCCATGCGTCCGGCGGCGTTGATGCGGGGGGCGAGGACGAAGCCGATCTGCACGGAGGAGACCGGACGTCCGGTCAGGCCGGCCTCGCGCAGCAGCGCGTGAAGGCCCGTGAAGTCGCTGCGGTCGATGCCCTCAAGGCCGCATTGGACGATGGTGCGGTTCTCGCCCTCCATGCGCATGACGTCGGCAATGGTGCCGATGGCGGCAAGGGTGCAGTAGCGGGAGAAGAGCGCGTTTTCGCGCTCGGCGCCGCCGAGGGCGAGGACCAGCTCGAGCGCGACGCCGACGCCGGCAAGATGCTTGAACGGGAAGCCGCAGTCCGGGCGGTGGGGGTCGACCACGGCGCAGGCGGCGGGCAGCTCGTCCTTACATTCGTGGTGGTCGGTGATGACGAGATCGACGCCGAGGGTGGCGGCAAAGGCGGTCTCCTCCACGCCGGTGATGCCGCAGTCCACGGTGACGATGAGCGTGACGCCCTGCTCGGCAAGCGCGCGGATCGCGTCGCAGCCGAGGCCGTAGCCCTCCTCGACGCGGCGGGGAATGTGCATGAGCACCGCCGCGCCGCGGGAGCGGAGATAATCGGTCAGAAGGCAGGTGGAGGTGATGCCGTCCACGTCGTAATCGCCGAACACGGCGATGGTCTCGCCGCCGGCAAGCGCACGGTCGATGCGCGCCACGGCCTTGTCCATGTCGCGCATGAGGAAGGGGGAGTAGACCAGCGAGCGTTCGCGGTCGAGATGCGCGGCGGCCTGCTCGGGCGTGACGACACCGCGCGAGGCCAGTACGGTCGATACCAGATAGGGATAGCCTGCGTCCATCAGAGCTTCGACCGCGGCGTCATCCGTTTCCGGGATGAGCCAGCGTTCGTATTTCATGCAGAGACCTCCGATCTGTACGGCAAAGGTGCCGCGGATACTAATTCAATCTAATATTATAGCAAAGATGCGCGGAAAGGTAAAGAGAAAATATAAGGCGCGTCCTGCCGCATTTTTTGATTTTTTACGAGAAAGCTATTGACAAACGGACCTTCTCCCTGTTATACTGTCCCTTGTCCTGTCGGGCAGAATATGGCGGCATAGCTCAGTTGGCCAGAGCATTCGGTTCATACCCGAAGTGTCCCCGGTTCGAATCCAGGTGCCGCTACCAAAGAGCACGGGATGCGAGAGCGTCCCGTGCGTTATATGGCCCGTTGGTCAAGTGGTTAAGACACGGCCCTTTCACGGCTGTAACATGGGTTCGAATCCCGTACGGGTCACCATTTGCGGGCTTAGCTCAGCTGGTTAGAGCGCATGCTTCACACGCATGAGGTCACTGGTTCGAGTCCAGTAGTCCGCACCAGAAACGACCGGAAATCGAAAGATTTTCGGTCGTTTTCTATGATTCTCGCAACTTTTTTGGAACCTGTATTTTTGCCGAAAATTTTTGACCATAGGAATTCCACCTTTGGAATAAAAATTGACCACAGAACACGGCGTTCTGTGGTCGTTTTTTGTCTGTCAGGATGCCTGCCTTGCCCGCTCGCGTTCTGCCGCAAGCTCCGTTTTCATTTTCTGAATGAGGGCTTTCAGCTTTTCCTCGCATTCCTCGCGGGTATGGGCATAGACGTTGCCGCTGCGCTTTTTGCCGTCCGGTCCTCTCGGGGAATATTTGCCTTCCCAGAGATGGTCGCCGGGTTGACTGACGCAGCCGGTACCCTGCTTCCGCCGCTGGCCTTTCACCGCGGTGAAGACCGTCATATTCTCTGACGCAGGTTTTTGAGCGGGAGATATGATATGTTCCTGCTTTGCGATGCCGCGGTCAATGCTTGCCGCCGCCTTTGCCCGCATATCGTCGGTGATATGTGCGTAAATGTTCAGCGTTGTTGCCACGGAATTGTGACCGATAATCGAACGCTGCGAATGAGAGGCTAGCTGACGGACTGTTTTACGGACGCAATGATCCTTGGAGGAAAAGCAGAATGAAGAAGGCATTGGTCGCTTATTTTTCCGCCAGCGGCGAAACGGCAAGGCTGGCGAGGACCATAGCAGGCGTTACGGGCGGCGCGCTCTTTGAGATCGCGCCGGAGACGGCCTACACGGCGGCGGACCTTGACTGGATGGACAAGAAGAGCCGCAGCACACTTGAAATGAACGATGAAACGAGCCGCCCAGCTATCGCGGGCCGCGTGGAGGATATGGCGCAGTACGACACGGTGTTCGTCGGTTTCCCCATCTGGTGGTACCAGGCGCCGCGCATCATCGAGACCTTTTTGGAGAGCTATGACTTTGCCGGCAAGACGGTGGTCCCCTTTGCGACCTCCGGCGGCAGCGGCATGGGCAAGACGGACGCGATCCTCAAGGCGGTCTGCCCCGCGGCGCGGTGGCTGCCCGGTAAGCGCATGAGCAGCCGTGAGAGCGCGGACGCCGTGCGGAAATGGCTCGGCACGCTTGCGGTCTGACAGGAGGGAAGAAACGATGGCAGTAAAGCAGACGGCGGGTCGGGAGGCCCTGGGCGGGTTCGCACCCAAATTTGCGGAGCTGAACGACGATGTGCTCTTCGGCGAGGTCTGGAGCCGCGAGGATCAGCTCTCGCTGCGGGACCGCAGCCTCGTGACGGTCGTGGCGCTGATGGCGCAGGGACTGACGGATTCCTCCTTCCAATACCACCTGATGTCCGCGAAGAAGAACGGCATTACGAAAACGGAGATCGCGGAGATCCTGACGCACGCGGCTTTTTACGCGGGCTGGCCCAAGGCGTGGGCGGCGTTCCGCATGGCGAAGGAGGTCTGGGCGGAGGACACGGCGGTGGACGCCAAGGCGAAGCATGCGAACGCGATGGTCTTTCCCATCGGCGCGCCCAACGACGCCTTTGCGAAGTATTTCATCGGACAGAGTTATCTTGCGCCGCTGTCCACCGAGCAGATCGGTATTTTCAACGTGACCTTCGAGCCGGGCTGCCGGAACAACTGGCATATCCACCACGCCGCGCAGGGCGGCGGGCAGATCCTTGTCTGCGTGGCCGGTCGCGGCTACTATCAGGAGGACGGAAAGCCGGCGCGGGAGCTGCATCCGGGCGATGTTGTGAACATTCCCGCGGGCGTCAAGCATTGGCACGGCGCTGCGCCGGACAGCTGGTTCTCCCATCTGGCGGTGGAGGTGCCGGGTGAAAATACCTCCAACGAGTGGCTGAAGCCGGTATCGGACGAGGTCTACGGCAAGCTGCGCTGAACGATTTGCATGAAGAAAGGATCCGCAGGGCTTACGCCCTGCGGATCCTTTCGCTTAGCCGGATAGCTCCCGGATCTCGTCCTGAATGAGGCGGCCCGCCGCGGCGGCAAGCTGGTCGATGCGGCGGATGCGCGCGAGGTCGCGGCCATAGATGGCGTTCGCCGCCGGAACGCTGGTGTTCTCGCCCATGAACACCGCGGCGACGCGGATGCCCTGCGCGCGCAGGGTGCGGACCTCGGCGGCGGTGTCGTCGATGCCGGGCTGCCCGTCGTAATCGCGGCTGAGCGGAATTTTGCCGCTCGGGAGAATTTTGTGGCTGTCGTTCGGACTGGCGTCGGTGAGCAGAATGAGCAGGTGCTTGTCCGCGGGAGCCGATTTCATCAGTTCGCCCATGCCGCGCAGAGCCAGACCGTCGCGGTTCCAGCCCGCGGCAAAGTAGTCGAACACGCGATGCTCGCCGTTTTTGTCCCCGAAATCCTTCAAAACGCGCAGCACCGTGTAGCCGCGCAGGCTGCAGAAGCCGGTCACGCGCACGGGGATGCCGCAGGAGGCGAGGCTTTTGGCGAGAAGATAGCCCTGAATGGCGATGCTCTCCTGACAGTGCAGGCGCGAGGCCGAGGCGTCGAGCATCAGGTCGACGGTGAAGCCCGCGCGGCTCTCCTCGTCCCTGCGGAGAAAGACGCGGCCGTCGTGCAGCACCGGCGCGCGCCAGACGCGCGTACCGTCCAGCCGCCCCTCGCGGGCGAGGATGTCCTCGGGCTGCTGATGGATGAGCATACAGTTGCGGATCTGCTCTGTCAGGCGCAGGAGAGCGTTCTGATGCAGTGCGCTGTCGCGGACGTAGGCGGCGCGGTTGCGCTTGGCCTGCTCGGCAGCCTGCTCGAAAAGACGCTGCGTGTCGGCGCGCATGGGCTGGCCCGGCACGCGCTCGCCGCGGGTGAACCAGAGATGGCAGCCGAGGTGATCGCCGGTGCAGCAGCGCTGCTCGATGCGCGCGAGCGCCTGCGGGGAATAGAGGCTGCGGCCGAAGCAGCGCTCAATGTAGTCGTGATCCTCCGCTTCGCGCTCGTTCGAGCGAAGCTGGGCGCGCAGTGCGTTGGACACGCGCACCATCCCGTTCTCGCCGGCGACCGCAGAGCGGCCGACGGTCAGCTCGTCGGTGCGGACGATCTCGACCGGCAGGAGCTTGGTGAGCAGCGGCGCCCACTTATCGCTGAAGTGAAGACGGAACAGAGATTTTTTATGGGGCGTGCCGTCAAATTGCAGGTATTTCTCAAACGCCGCGCGGACGGCGGCCTCCAGATCGTCCGCGTCGAGCGTGCCCGGGCAGGCGAGGGCCTCGGAGAGCCCCTTTTCCCACGGGGCGAGCAGCGGCGGCTTCTGCCCAAGGACAGATCTCCAGCGGGCGGACTGGAGCGAATAGACGAGCTGATTCTTGTCCATCCACTCCTGCCGTGAGAGCTGATATTCCGAGGCAAAAAATTCTGCGGCGTGGGCGCGGCGCAGCTCCGCGAGCACAGGGCGGACGGGAAGCTCCTTTTCATAGACGGCGTTTTCCAGCGCGAGCCACGCGAGGTCGTCGAACGCGGAGCGCCGTGTGTCGTCCGCCCAAAGGGCGAAGAGACGGCGCGGCATCTCGTCGCCCAGCCACTTGCGGACCAGACCGATGACGCAGTTCATGTAGAAGTCCGGCGTGCCGTCGGCCTTGAGGGCGAGGAACTGCGGCTCAAATTGATAGTCGCCGCAGGCGGTCCAGACCAGATTGATGGCGCGGCGCTGGTTGGCGCTGTAGCTGTCGGTTTCCATATCAGTCGGTGAACAGGCGGCTGCGGTCGAGCTTCGCGGGGATGCGCGCGGCGATAACGTCGCGGATGAGGCTCTGCTCGTAGGCGTCGAAGGCCTTGTTGGTGATGCCCATGTCGAGCGCTGTACCGGCGCTCACGCCGCGGCGGATCAGGCGCAGCGCGTCCAGAAGCCCGCGCAGGTCGAGCGCCTTGGAGGAGATCTCCGCGCTCCCGCACTTCTTTTGCAGGTCGAGAAAGAGCTGCACGAGCTGTCCGCGGTACTTTTTTTCCAGCGTGGGGAACTCCTCGCCGAGCAGACGGTCCAGACCGTCCTCCGCGATGGGCGGCATCTGAATGACAACAAAGCGCGAGGTGAGCGCTTCATTCAGCTCGCGCGTGCCGGCGTAGCCGTAGTTCATCGTGCCGATGAAGCGCGCGGCGGGGTCGACCGTCACGCGGTCATAGCCGGGAATGTCGATGGCGCGGCGGAAGTCCAGCGCGGCGTGCAGCACGGCAAGAGCCTCATTTTTGGCCATGTTGATCTCGTCGAGCACGCCGAAGCCCCCGTGCTTCGCGCAGAGGTAGACGGGGCCGGGGCGGAAGGTCACCCGTCCGTTTTCAAAGGTGTCCATGCCGATGAGCCCGGCGGCATCCATGCTGACGTGGAAGGAAACGTCCCACGCGGGGCGGCCGAAGGCCTGCGCCAGATTTTCAGCCAGCACGTTCTTGCCGGTCGCCTTGCTGCCGGCGAGCAGCAGGTTCTCGCCGCACAGCAGTGCGGCGATGGCGGCCTCCCAGACCTCTTTCCCATAATAATGATAGCGCGGCTGCGGGATGCGGCCCTGCAGCGCCGGCTCGGCGGGGTATTGTGCGCGGTAGGCGCGGACGCCGTCGAGCAGCGCGGGGCTGATGTGCTCCTGCTCTAAAAATTCCAACAAGCTCTCCTCATCCTCTCTTTCGGAAATGCGCGTGTCGCGCGCTTCGTTTCGGCCTCATCATAGCACAACGCGAGGGCTTTGCAAGCCCTTTTTCCGTCAAAATTTCGGACGGCTGCGGCGCGTTTCCTGGACGCTTTGGCGC